>WNGP01000275.1_pt1 | contig 105190 bp, 94 predicted proteins | sample 5407671 | NCBI WGS metagenome assembly WNGP01 (sample SAMN13153381, study PRJNA577476) | soil metagenome | isolation source: 40 cm soil or saprolite under Garry oak tree replicate 2 | place: USA:California | collected 2016-06-15 | reverse complement strand
CGGCTCAGCGGTGGGGCAGGAATCCGTTCAGTGCCCGCACGAAGTCCTCCGTCGCCTCGACGTGGGGGGCGTGACCGGTCGCGAGCTCGATCACTCCCGTGTCCAGCAGGGCGGCGGTTTCCCGGGCCGATTCGATCGGCAAAGGGTCGTAGACCCCGTGGACGACCACGGCCCGCGGGGTCCTACCTTTCGGAAAGGTGCCGCGAAGCCGATCCCGCAGGTCGTAGTTGCCGAGGCTCTGCCACACCGCCTGCTGGGTCCGGGCCGTGACGCGAAACGGGGTCAGCTCCTTGGCGCGGCTCGGGTCTTTGAAGTAGCCCGCGACCGATAGCGCGAATGCGAGGCGGCGATACTTTTCGGGATCACGCTGGGCCAGCCCGGAGGCGGAGAGCTCGGCTCGTGCGCGCACGATTCGCGGGTCGGCCAGGCGGGCCGAGAGCCGGCGCTCGAACTCCTCTCGCCACCGCGCCGTCAGGGGTGCCGGAGCGACGAGCGCCAGCCGCCCCACCCGGTCGGGATGCTCCAGGGCGTACAACACGGCGAGCAGGCCGCCCCAGGAATAGCCGAGCAGGGTGAGGCGGTCGATGGCCCAGTGTTTGCGGAGCGCCTCGAGATCGGCGACGTGCTCCTGCCAGCCGACCGGCACGTCGCGCGCGACGGGCGAGCGCCCGCCGCCACGTTGGTCATAGAAGAGCAGGGCGCGGCCGTGCGCCAGTCGATCGTACTGCGGCAGGAGGTACGCGTAGTCCGCGCCTGGCCCGCCGTGCAGCACGACGACCGGTGGGTCGGAGCCCACGCGCCGAGTGTGGAGGCGGACGCCGTCCAGGTCCACCACCGCATCGACCGCCTCGGTGTGCTCGGTGCCGGTCATGGGGTCACAAGTTACAAGGTCATGAAGCCACTTCGCCTTCCGCCCGTCCTGACGGCGCCGGGGATTCGGCGACTCGGGCTCGCCGACGTCGCGATCCTGTGCCTGCTGGGTGGAGCGATCGCGGCGCTGGTCGCGTTCGCGCGCGAGTTCGAGGCGCCGTTCCGGCAGGCGGTACAGATCGACCTGCGCCCCAGCGCGCTCCCGCGCTATACGCTGTACTCGCTCGCCCGCGGCGTGATCGCGCTCGCGATCTCGTACCTCTTCGCGCTCGGCTTCGGCTGGGCGGCGGCCAAGTCGCGGGCCGCCGAGCGGGTGCTGCTGCCGATGCTCGACATTCTCCAGAGCATCCCCGTGCTCGGGTTTCTGCCCGGCCTCGTGCTGGGGCTGATGTCGCTCTTCCCCACGCGCAACATCGGTCTCGAGCTCGCGGCGATCCTGATGATCTTCACGGCGCAGGCCTGGAATCTGGCGCTCTCCTTTTACAATTCGCTCAAGACCCTCCCTGACGCGCTGCGCGACGCCTGCAAGGTCGCGGGGTGGCGCGCGTCGCGGACGTTCTGGCAGCTCGAGGTGCCGGCCGCGGCGCAGGGCCTCGTGTGGAACGGGATGCTCTCGATGGCCGGGGGCTGGTTCTTCCTCATGGTCAACGAAGCGTTCCGCCTGGGAGACCGCGATTTTCGCCTGCCGGGCGTGGGCTCCTACATGAGTGTGGCGCTCGATCAAGGCAACGTCCCGGCGATGGCACTCGCCATGCTCGCGATGGTGGCAATGATCGTGAGCGTGGACCAGCTGGTGTGGCGACCGCTGGTGGTGTGGGTGGAAAAGTTCCGGCTCGACGAGACGTCGGGGGGAGAAGGAGGGGCGCCAACCTCGTGGGTGCTCGAGTTCCTGCGGCACGCGCGGCTACCGCGGCGCGCGGCGCTGCTGCAGCGCCGCGCCTACCGCACGGCGCGCCGCGCGGCGCGGCCGTTCGAGCGCCCGCTCGCCATCGCGGGGCCGGTGATCCTGCGGGGGCCGCGCTTCGCGCTCGGGCATCCGGTGGCGCGGTGGGTCGGTGGCGCGCTCCTCGCCCTCGGGGTCGCGCTGGCTGCGGCCCTGGGGGCATGGCAGATCTGGCTCCTGTTGCGGCACCTCGGCGCGCGCGATTGGGGGGCGCTGCTCGGGTCGGCCGCTCTGACGTTCGGACGTGTGATGGGCGCCGTGATCCTGTCTACCGCCTGGGCACTGCCCGCTGGCGTGCTGATCGGTCGCTCGCCCCGCATCGCGCGACTGCTGCAGCCTGTGATCCAGGTGGTCGCGTCGTTTCCGGCGCCGATGCTGTTCCCGCTCGTGGTCCTCGCGTTCCAGCGGGCCGGCGTAGGGCTGGGACTCGGTGCGGTCGCCCTGATGGTGCTCGCGGGACAGTGGTACATCCTGTTCAACGTCATCTCGGCGGTGGCCGCGATCCCGGAGCAGCTCAAAGACGCGGCCAACGCGTTCCAGCTGCCGCCGCTCGCCCGCTGGCGCTCTCTGTACCTGCCCGCGGCGTTCCCCGCGCTCGTCACGGGCTGGGTCACGGCGGCCGGAGGCGCATGGAACGGCTCGATCGTCGCGGAATACATCGAGGCGGGGGGGACACTACGCACCACACCAGGGTTGGGGAGCCTGATCAGTGACGCCACGGCGCATGCCAACTTTCCGCTGCTCGCGGGCGGGATCGTGCTGATGAGTCTGATCGTGGTCGGCTGGAACCGCTTCGTGTGGCGCGCGCTCGCCGGTTGGGCCCAGACCCGGTTCGGGATGGCGCAATGACCCCCGGCCCGGTGCTGCTCGAGGGGCGCCACGTGACGCAGCGGTTCCGGCTGCCGAATGGACAGGTGCTCGAAGCGCTGCGCGACGTCTCGCTCAGCGTGTGCGAGCACGAGGTGGTGGCGCTGGTCGGCCCGTCGGGATGCGGCAAGAGCACGCTGCTGCGCCTGTTCGCCGGCCTGGCGCGCCCGGCAGAGGGGACGGTCGAGTACCGCGGGCGCCCACTCGACGGAGTGCTCGGCGCCGCGGCGATGGTGTTCCAGTCATTCGCGCTGCTCCCCTGGTTCACCGTGACGGAGAACGTGGCGATGGGTCTCGAAGCGCGCGGCGTCGACGGGGCGGCCCGCCGGGATGCCGTGGCGCGCGCCATCAACCTGGTGGGGCTCGACGGGTTCGAGCAGGCGTATCCCAAGGAGCTGTCGGGCGGCATGAAACAGCGGGTGGGCTTCGCCCGGGCGCTCGCCGTCGCGCCCGAGATCCTGCTCATGGACGAGCCGTTCGGGGCGCTCGATCCCCTTACGGCGGAAAACCTGCGCAGCCAGGTGGTGGATTTGTGGCGCGACCAGTCGACCGGAGTGAACACGCTCGTGGTAGTGACGCACAGCGTCGAGGAAGCGGTGTTTCTCGCCGGACGTATCGTCGTGTTCGGATCGCACCCCGGGCACGTGCGCGAAGTGCTGGTGAATCCGATCCCCTACCCCCGGCAGGAGCGCACGCCGGAATTCGAGGCGATGGTGGACCGGCTCCACGCCGTGCTCACGGCGACCCTGCTGCCGGAGCCGGCGCCGGCGGCGCCGCAGCGGCTGATTCCCTTCCCGCGGGTACACGTCTCCGAGGTCACCGGTCTGCTGGACCACCTACTCACCCGGCCCGACGGCAAGGGCCACGTGTTCGAGCTCGCCGAGGATCTGGGCGTGGATTATGACCGCATGACCGCCGTGGTGCGCGGGGCGGAGCAGCTGGGGTGGGTGACGACGCCGGGGGAGATCGTGCAACTCACGCTGGCGGGGCGCGAAGTCATGGCGATGGACGACTCGGCCCGCAAAGATGCGGCGCGCGCGCGGCTCAAGAAGCATCCCCTGTTCGGGCGGATCATCGCGATGCTGACGGAGAACGAAGGGGCGGTGGAAGACGAAGAGGTGCTCGCGGACATCACCATCTACTTCCCGTTCATCCCGGCCGAGTCACTGTTTCAGACGATCGTCGAGTGGGGCCGCTACGCCGAGCTGTTGGACCACGACGCCGCCGCGGAGCGGCTGATGCTCGCCGAAGCGGTCGAGGGAACGTCGGACGTCCGAGCGGACTGAAACGACGACGCGCGGGCACGCACCTTCAGAGCAGCACGGCCAGCGCATCCGCCACCTCCTTCACGGCGCGATGATGCGCGTCGGTGAAGCCCGCCGGCACATCCGAATCGATATCGATCTGGCCGAGGATGGTTGCCCCGCGGCGAATCAGCACGACCAGCTCGGATTTCGTGTCCAGATTGCAAGCCAGGTAGTTGGCGGCGGCGCCGACGTCGGCCACGTTCTGGTCGCGTCCGGTCGCGACCGCGGTGCCGCACACGCCCACCCCCACGGGGATACGAAGGTGTGGGGTTTCGCGCCCCGCATACGCCTCGAGCACGAGCTCGCCGTCGTGGAGCATGTACGCGTACACGGAGCTATACGGCGCGCCTGCGGCCCGGATGCGCTCGCACGCCAGCTGGAGTAACTGCTGCCGCGGGGCATCGTGCAGCTGCGCCGCGCGGAGCGCGCGCACAATCTTGCTCGCTGCGAACGTGGTGGTCATCGGTGTCGCAACGCCCGGTCTATATCTATCTTTGGCGCGACCCTCACGGAAGTTGGCCGGTGTCCGTCCGACTGCTCGCGCTCATCCCCGTGGCCGTGGCGATCAGCCTGGCGCTTTCCGCGGCCGTGGACGCCGTGGCCCTCCCGCTCTTCCTCGACACCACGGGGACGATCCTCGCGACGGCGCTCGCCGGACCGGCCGTGGGCGTCGCGGTCGGGGTCCTGACGTCCGCCGTCAACACGCTCCGCAATCCGACGTTCTCGCCGTTCGTCGTGGTCCAGATCATCGTGGCGCTGTACGCCGGGCTGGCGGCGCGCGCCGGACTGTTTCGCAGCCTCAGGACGGCGGTGCCGGCCGGGCTCGGCCTCGGCGTGATCGCGTCGCTCACGTCGACGCCCATCTCGTACTTCGTGTTCGGCTGCACCACGACGGGCGGGATCGCGCTCACGACCGCGCTCGGCAAGGCGCTCGGCCTGCCGCCGTTGGGCGCATGCTTCTTCGGGAGCTTCGTCTCCGACTTCGGCGACAAGGCCGTGACGTTCGCCCTGGTGGCGGCGGTGCTGCACGCCCTGCCGCGTCGCACCGCAGCGCGCTTCCCGCTCGCGCTGCGTGCCATGGGCGCGACGTGAGCGCACTCCACCCGTTCTCGCTCCTGGCCATCGCCGCGGCGCTTCCGGCGTTCGCGTGGATCTTGCCGGCCCCTGCCGGAGGGCTCGCAACCACGCTCATCGCGATGGGGCTGACCCTGACCCCGGGCGCGAGCCCGGGGTCAACAGGTGCCGGGTCAAACCCGGGCTGGCGCCCGCGGTCAACGGGTGTCTGGTTAACCCCGGGCTGGCGCTCGGGGTTAGTGACCTTCAGGACAGCCCTCGTCATCGCGGCACCGTTCTGGCTCTTCCTGCGCCTGCTCCATGACGGCCCCACGACGGTCGCGATGGGTTTACGGATCACCACCATGGTCGCGAGCTGCGTGTGGCTCGTCGCGGTGCTGTCTCCCGACCGGCTGGTGGAGGCGATGGTGGCGCGCGGCTGGAGCCTCGCGGTCGCCTACCTGTTCGCCGCGACCCTGTCGGCGGTTCCCGTGCTCAAGGCGCGCGCCCGGCGCATCGTGGAGGCGCAACGCTGCCGCGGGCTCTCGCCGCGTGGCAGCGTGGCGAACCGGCTGCGGGCGCTGCGCGCGCTCGCCCTCCCCTTGGTCTTGTCGGCCCTGCACGAAGTGGACGAGCGGACCCTGGCGCTCGAAACGCGCGGCCTCGGGATGGGCGTGCGCCGTACGCCGCTCGCCGCGCCGCTCGATCGCACGGCGGAGCGGGTGGCGCGCTGGACACTGCTGCTGCTCTGCCTCGCGGCCCTGATTCGGCGCCTGGCATGAGGATCCTCGGGCTCGACGGCGTCACGTTCTGGTATCCCGCCACGGCGAACCCGGCGCTCGAGAACGTCTCGCTGGACGTGGGGCCCGGGGAGATCGTCGCGCTCGTTGGGAGGGGCGGAGCCGGCGCGTCGACGCTGCTCCTCATCGCCGCCGGTCTGGCCCCGCGCGTGACCGGCGGCCGGCTCGCGGGCTCGGTGAGTCGGGGAGCGCGGGCCGGGATCGTGCTGCCGACGCCGTGGACGCAAGTGTCGGGCATGGCGTTCACCGTGTGGGACGAAGTTGCGTTCGGGGCCGCGAACCTGGGTTGGCCGGCCCACGAGATCACCCGTCACGTCGACCGCGCGCTCGAGCGGCTCGAGATCGCGCCGCTCGCCTCGCGTGATCCGGCCACCCTGTCCGGTGGCGAGCTGCAGCGCGTGATCATCGCCGGCATCCTCGCGATGGATCCGGACCTCGTGGTGTTGGACGAGCCGACCGCCGAGCTCGACGCCGAGGGTACCCGGGCGGTGTGGCGGCTGGTGCGCTCGCTCGCGGCGGAAGGGAAGGCCGTGCTGCTGGCGACGTCGGACGTGGATGCCCTGCCGGACGTAGCGGACCGCATCGCCTGGCTCGAGCAGGGGAGCGTGCGGGCGCTCGGAGAGCCGTCGCTGCTCGCCGAGGACGCGATGTGCGACGCCGGTCTCGGCACGACCGTCGCGGGCCTGTGGCACGCGGCGGGGTTGGGCGCACCCTACCCGCTCACGGTGGTCGACGCGGTACAACGATGGCGCTGACGAGGGCACTCGCCTTCGACGGGGTCGCGTTCTCGTACGGGAACGTCGCGGCGCTGAGCGATGTCTCGTTCGAGATCGCCGCGGGGGAGCGCGTCGCCCTGCTGGGCCGCAACGGCGCCGGTAAATCGACCGTCGTCCGCCTCGTCACGGGTCTCGGTCATCCCGACGAAGGCACCGTGTGGGTCGGTGACTGGGACACCGCCGGCCGTGCGCCGGAGGAGCTGGCGTGGCGCGTCGGCTCGGTGTTCCAGCACGCCGACCAGCAGCTCTTCGCACGGACGCTGCGCGAGGACGTGAGCTTCGGACCGCGCGCGCTCGGCCTCCCACCGCGCGAGGTCCGGCGCCGCACCGACGAGGCCCTCGACGCGCTCGACCTCCACCCCCATGCGGCGCAACACCCCTACGACCTGTCGCCGGCGCTGCGGAAGCTCGCGGCCCTCGCCGGCGCCCTCGCCCTCGAGCCCGCCCTGCTGGTGCTGGACGAGCCCACGGCGGGGCTCGACCGCGCGTGGCGCGCACGCGTGGCGGACGCGGTGCGCGAGCATGCCGAGCGGGGTGCGGCGCTGCTGGTGGTGACGCACGATCTCGCCTTCGCCGCCGAAACGCTGGAACGGGGGATCGTGCTCGACCGCGGACGGCTCGCCTGCGACGAGCCGCTCAACCGTCTGCTCACCTCGGCGGAGCGTCTCAAGCCGCTCGGTCTGGTTCCACCACCAGTGGCCGCGCTGTCGGTCGCGCTCGACCTGCCGGGGCGGCCGGTGCGCGAGCGTGACGCGGCTCACACGCTGGCCCGCGTTGCCGGGGGTCGTTCCGCGTCCTAGATTGCTCGCTCGCTGTATGGCGACTCTCGACACGATTGCGACGCGGTTCGCGCGCTGTGTAGAGCTGTTTCGCGACCCGGGGGCGAAGGAAGCCCAGAAGGCGGAATTCCGGGCGCTGCTCGGGCTGCTCAAGGACCTCCCGGTCACCCTCACGGTCGCGGCGGGCCGGCTCGAGCTGAACGGCGTGCCGTGCGAGGCGGCTGCGCTCACGGGCCTCATCCAGCGACTCGACCTGCACGGCGTCGGCACGATCGCCCTGCCGCAGAACCCGGCGCCCGCTCAGCTGTTCGAGCTGCTCAGGGTGCTGGCCGACCAGCCGGGCCTGGAAGACTTCGCCACACGGCTCGGCGGCGCGGGCGCGGCCGGGATTCGGGTCGCCAGCGCGGGCGAGGCCCCGGCGCCCCTGCCTGCCCCGCCGCCACGCCCCCCGCCGGACGGTCTCGGCCCGGTTGCGCCGATCATCCCTTCCGCCGATGCCACCAGGCCCGCGGTGCCGACGCTCGGCACCGACGGCATCCTCCGCGGCGAAGCGATGCGGGACATTCGATCCGTGCACCTGAGCGGCGTCCCGATGGTGACGCACGATCCGCCGCCCCCGCCGGCCGCGCGGGCGCTGCCGGGAGAGGCGGCGGCGCAATCCGCCGAGCCTCTCGAGCCGACGTTTTCCCCGTCGCACCGCCCGACACCCCAGACCCCCGCCGCCCCCGCGCCTCCCGCAGCGCCGACGGCGGCTCGACCGGCAGCAACTCCGGGGGCAGCCGCAGCGGCGCCGCAACCCGCGGCCGGCGCCACCGGCGTGCTCGCCGAGCTGGAGCGCAACCCGGCAGGCGCGAACGTTGGCGACCTCCTGGCCGGCGTGATCGAGCAGGCGGAGGCCGCCCTCAAACGCAACCGTCTGGAAGAGGTGCTGCGACTGGTCGCGGGGATCGCCCGGATCGAGGAGCGTCTACCGGAGGGGAGCGGCGCGCGCCGCCAGTACGGGATCGCGGTGCGCCGCATCTGCACCAAGCCGGTGGTGGAAGCGGTGGCGCGCCTCGTGGGCGCGCCGAAGCACCGCGCCGAGGCGACGCTGGCGTTGCGGCGGGCCGGCGCCGACGCGGTGGAAGTACTGCTCCGCATGCTGGTCGCCGCGCCGGGCATGAGCGAGCGGCGCGCGGTGTTCGATGCGTTGACGCAGATGACGGAGGGCATGGAGCAGGTGGTGCAGATGCTGGACCACGACGAGTGGTTCGTGGTCCGCAACGTGGCGGAGCTGGCGGGAGAGCTGGGGATGGAGGAGGCCATTCCCGCGCTCAGCCGGCAGCTCGATCACGCCGACGAGCGGGTGCGCAAGGCGGTGGCGCTGGGGCTCGCGAAAATCGGCTCGCGCAACGCCGCCGAGCCGCTACGCCGCGCGCTGCGCGACAAATCGTCGGAGGTCCGCATGCAGGTGGCGCTCGGGATCGGCGGCCGCAAGTCGAGCGCGCTGGCGATGCCGCTCGTCGTGGCGATGGACGAGGAAACGGACGACGCCGTACAGCGGGAGCTGATGCTGGCCCTGGGGCGGATCGGGAGCCCGGACGCGGTGCAGGCGCTGATCAAATTCGCGCAGCCCACGGGTCGGATCTTCGGGCGCAAGCCCGCGGCGCTGCGCGTCGCGGCGGTCGAAGCGCTGCGGCTCGCCGCCACGCCAGCGGCGGTGGGGACGCTGCAGGGCCTCTCCGACGACGGGGACAAGCAAGTGAAGACGGCCGCCCGGGCCGCCCTCAAGGAGCTCAAGCAGAAGCCGGGTCGCTAAGCTCCACTCGTTGGTGCCGGGCCTGGCGCGGTTCATCCCGCCGTGATCGCGCTCCGCACTGATTCGTGGCCTCCCCTGGCCCTCTCGCCGTGGTCCTCGCCCCCTGGCCCCCGCCGGTGGTCCTCACCCCCTGTCCCCCGCCGGTGGTTCTCACCCCCTGTCCCCCTCTCCCGTCGGGAGAGGGGGAACTATATCCGACCCCCGCGTCGCGCAACACTCTGACCCCGCCCTGCGCTTTCGGGGTTGGGAGGAAGGCGCCCCGCGCGTGAGTTTGGAGCCATGGATCCGCTCCGGCGCCTCACGAACGCACAAAGGTTTGCGATAGCCCGTCAATTGCGTCGGGCAGCGTCTCCGGCCGAGCGCTACGCGTGGTCGCTACTGCGGAACCGGGGCGTCTTTGGCTTGAAGTTTCGTCGCCAGCACGTCCTGCACGGCTTCATCGTGGATTTCTACTGCGCGGCCCGGCGGCTCGTCCTGGAGCTTGAGGGCGACGTGCACGATCCGCGCGACCGACAGGCCTATGATACCGCCCGTGCAGCATTCCTCGAAGCCGCCGGTTACCGTGTGGTTCGCGTCCGGAACCGAGACGTCACGCCCGAACACCTCGAACTAGTCCTGCGGGGGGCGCTCGGGGGTTGCTTGTAGTTCCCCCTCTCCCGAAGGGAGAGGGGGACGGGGGGTGAGGACCTCCCGCAGGGAGAGGGGGCCAGGGGGTGAGGACCACTCGGGTGAGCGGGTTCCGCGTAGGTGCGCGCTCAGGGGGGACCCACGGAGGTGCGTGCCGCGACGCGGGCTCACATGTGCGCGAGCAGATACTCCCCGTTAATCTTGGCATCCCGGAGCAATGTCGTTCCCACCACCACGCGTGATCCGCGGTCACATCATGCGTGACGGCTCTGCCTGGCCCTTCCCGCCCAGCGCCCAGCTCCCCGGCCCCCCGAAGGCGATGCACAGCGACGCCGCGATGAGCGTCAGGTTGTACTCGTAGCCGCGTCGCATGGGGTCACCGAAGTGGAACACGTCGAACCCCGCCGCGAAGTGGCCGCCCGTCACGGCCGCGATGACCATGTAGAGGGCGAGCAGCCACCCCACCGGCGCCGCGGCGACCCCGAGGATCAGCGCCAGGCCGCCCCCTGCCTCGATCAGCATCCCGACCCAGGCCATCAGTCCCGGCACCGGGAAGTGCAGCACGTCCCGCAGCATCCCCGACCATCCCGCCATGCCCGGTCCCGGGAACGGGGGACCGATCAGCTTGCCGAGGCCGTGCATCAGGAAGACGACACCGACCACAACGCGCAGAATGAAGAGGCCGAGTGCCGGATTGTTGCCCTTCATGGCGTCCCTCCTCCCGTCAGCCGGGAATGAAGTTGACCTTGGGATCGAGCCGGCGCGCGAACGCCGCGAGCAGCCGCGCCGCGCGCTCCAGGTCCTCCACGGCGACCATCTCGTTCGGGCTGTGCATGTAGCGGTTGGGGACGCTCACGAGCCCCGTGGGGATGCCGCGCAGCGCGTTGTAGATGGCGTCCGCATCGGTGCTGGTGTCGTGCGGCGCGGCCTGAACGCTGTAGGGGATCTGCTCCCGCTCGGCGCACTGCACCAGCAGCTCGAACACGACCGGGCTCACCGAGGAGCCGCGCGCCAGCACCGGTCCGCCGCCCAGCTTGTGCTCGCCCGCCCGCTTCTTCTCGGCGCCGGGATAGTCGGTCGCGTGCGTGACGTCGACCACGAGTGCGACCTGGGGGTCGAGCCCCACCGCGCTGGTGCGCGCGCCGCCGCCCGTCCAGGCGATCTCCTCGCGCGTCGTGGCGACCGCGAACACCGCCGCGTGCTTGGGCCGGTCCTTCGCCAAGAGCCGCAGCACCTCGGCCACGACGTACGCCCCGATGCGGTTGTCGATGCTGCGCGACACGATGCGCCCGTTCGGCAACTCCTGCACGTCGGCGTCGAGCACCGCCGGATCGGCCACCCGGATGCGCTCGAGCGCTTCCGCCCGGTTGGCGGCGCCGATGTCGATCCACAGATCGGTGATCTTGGAGACCTTGTCCATGTCCTCCTTCTTCATCAGGTGGATCGCCTGCTTGCCCACCACGCCCCGCACCGGTCCCTTCGGTCCGGCGATCACGACTCGCTGCCCCACCAACACCTGCGAATCCCACCCGCCGATCCCCGCGAAGTAGAGGTACCCGTCGTCATCGACGTGCGTCACCTGCAGCCCGATCTCATCGATGTGGCCCGCGAGCATGAGACGCGGCGTGCCCGTCGGGTTCAGCGCGGCGACCGAGTTGCCGTGCACGTCGGCCTTCACCTCGTCCGCGAACGCCTTCACCTCCTCGCGCCACACGCGGGCGGGCGCGGTCTCGAAACCGGAAGGTCCGGGGGTGTCGAGCAGACGCTTCAGGAACTCCAACGTCGGTTTGGTCATGGGTGCGCGGAGGTGGAGAGCGGAATGCCAAGCCGGCGGCGAACGCTGTCGGCGGCCGCACCGGTCGCGAGCGTGGGCTGGTGGTCGACTCGGATAGGGATCGCCGACAGGCGCATCCGTTTGTCGGGTCGTACGACGACCCGCAGGATCGCGGAGAGCCGCGTCCACGGATCGTTCTGCAGGAAGACGAAGTTGCCGAGCGACTGGACGATCGGCTTGCCCTTGTAGCGCACCACGGGCTGCAGGACGTGGGGGTGATGGGCGAGCACCAGATCCGCGCCGGCGTCGACGAGGCCGTACAGCAGATCCTGGTGGTACTTGGGCGGCGCGTCCACGAATTCCTTGCCGCCGTGCACGCTCACGACGACCAGGTCGACCCGGCCGGTCTGCTTCAAGTCACGGATCGCGGGATAGATCCACGCCGTGTCTCCCCAGGCGACGTAGTTTGCCCCGGCGTGCCGGTAAAACGTATACGGGGCCGGGTTCCAGGCGCGCGTGATCGCGAAGAAGGCGATGCGCCAGCCCCCGCGCCGCACGATCACCGGCTGCTCGGCCATGTCGCGGCCGAACCCGGATCCCACGAACAGCACCCCGGCCCGTGTCAGCTGACGCATCGTCTCCTGCAGCGTGCCCTCGCCGCCGTCCCATGCGTGATTGTTGGCGGTGCTCACGATGTCGAACCCGGCCTGGGCGAGGGCCAGCGCCGCGAGGGGCGGGGCGGTGAAGGCCGCGCCCGAGTCGTCCACCTGGCTGGTGTCCGCCGCAATCGGACTCTCCAGGTTCCCGAAGGTGATGTCCGCGCCCCGCAACGTGTCGAGCAGCAGGCGAAACGAGTACAGGGTATCCCCCGCGATCAGCCGTTCTCGCGCGGTGCGCCGTCCCAGGTTGATGTCACCGACGGCGTACAGGCGGAGCGTGCCCCGAGCCGGGGGCGCCTGCAGCGCGGCCAGCAGCAAGTTGCCCGCAGCCAGGAGGTTCCGCATCATAGCCGTCAATCTCAACGAACCTGCGCGCCGCCGTCAACGCTGGATCAACCGCGCGAGAATTTCTGCGGCGTCGACCAGCCGGGGCCCCGGGCGGGAAGTATACGCGTTGCCGTCGAGAAACTCGACGCGCCGGTCGAGCAGCGCCCGGGCGTCGCGGTCCGTGATCAGGGCCAGCTCGCGGCGCGCCCGCTCCACGTCGAAGCCGCACAGCGCGACGACCACGAGATCGGGCGCCAGGGCGCTGAGCTCCCGCCACGAGCGCGTCACGGACCGCGCGCCGGGAACGCCGGCGATGTCCTCGCCTCCGGCGATGTCGATCAGCTCGGGGACCCAGTGCCCCGCGACGTAGGGCGGGTCGAGCCACTCCAGAACCAGGACCCGGGGTACAGCGTTCGAACGGGCTAGGGCAGCCTTCCGCACGCGCCGCAGCCGGTAGGAAAGACCCGCGATCACCTCGTCGGCTTCGTCGCGCAGCTCCATGGCCTCGCCGACCTTGCGCATGTCGACGAACACCTCGACGAGCGTGTGCGCGTGGAGCGTCACGACCCAGGGTGTGAGTCGGAGCGAGGCGACGATACCGGCGAGCTGTTCCTGGCCTACCGCACAGACGTCGCAGATCGCCTGTCCGATGATGACGTCGGGACGCAGGCGGCCGACCAGCTCCACGTCCACGTCGACGGTGGTGACACCCTCGCCCTTCGCCGCCGCCAGCGCGCCGTCGATCTCGCCGGAGGAGAGTCCGGGGTCCAGGCGGGAATGGGTCACGCGCGGCAGGGCACGCACCTCGGGTGGATAGTCGCACTCGTGGGTCACGCCGACGAGGCGCCCGAGCGCCCCCAGGGCGGCCACGATCTCGGTGGCGGCGGGCAAGAGCGAAATGACCCGCATCGCTATCCACGCCAAGCACGCATGCCGAAATGTAGGGGCGCAGCGTGCTAATCTAGGGGCGCAGCATACTGCGCCCCTACGGTGCGCGGCCCTGTCACTGCTCGCGCCGGCCCACCGAGTAGAGCAGCACTCCCAGCAGTCCGAAGAGCCCGAACGCGAGGATATTGGAGTGGGGCAGATCCCCCAGCGCGGTGAACACGGGCACCCGCTCGGCGAGCGCGTCCGCGGAGCCCAGGACGCCCGCGACCGCCGCCAGCACGATCCCGCAGATGGCTCCGCCCGCGATCAGGCCGCTCGCGAACAGCACGCCCGGTCCCGATTCGACCTGGGCGAGCGATTGTTGCCGCGCCCGCGCGCGCCGCTCGATCAGCCACCGCACCACGCCCCCCGCGAACATCGCCGACGAGGTGGAGATCGGCAGGTAGACCCCTACTGCGACCGGCAGCGCCTGCACCCCCATGAGCTCGATCGCGATGGTGATGAACACCCCGAGCAGCACCAACACCCACGGCAGCTTGTGGGTCAGGATGCCGTCGGTGATGAGCGCCATGATGGTCGCCTTGGGGGAATCGAGCCGGGGGATGGTCTTGCCGCGATACTCGTGCACGCGCCCGCCGATGCCGGGATCCAGCACGTAGCGCAACTCGCGACTCTTGGGATCCATCAGGTACTTGCCGGCCGCGACGCCGTCGGTGACGACGTACACGCGGACGACCTGATACGCGGCGTGGTCCACCGAGTCGCTGCCGGCAATGCGGAACCCTGCCATGGTCGCGGGCAGGACCTCGACCGGAGCCCGGCCAGCGGCCGTCGGCGCCAGCGCCGGCGCGCCGAACGGGGCGTGCCTCTCGGGGATGGGATAGGTGTACGCCCGATTGAGCAGTGTGAGTGTCCAGCCGACCACGAGCGCCGAGCCCAGCGCGCCGATCAGGATGGCGATTTGCTGTTTTCGAGGGGTGGAGCCGACGAGGAAGCCGGTCTTCAAGTCCTGTGACGTGTTGCCCGCATTCGCCGTGGCGACGGCCACGACCGCGGCGATCGAGATCGCCTGCACCCGGTGATCCACGCCGGTCCAACCGATAGCGACGAAGATGAGGCACGTCCCGAGCAGGGCCGCGATGGTCATGCCGGAAATCGGGTTCGCCGAGGAGCCGATCTGGCCGCAGATGCGGGAGGACACGGTCGCGAAGAAGAATCCGAAGACCACGATCAGCACGGCGCCGAGCAGGTTGACGCCCAGCTGCGGCAGCAGCGTGAGCACGACGGCGAGGGCGATCGAGCCGCCGACGGTGAGTGAAAGGGGGAGATCGTCCTCGGTCCGCACCCGGGTGACCGCCTGGCCGAGCCGGGACGCGCGCAGCTCCTTCCAGCTCGAGGCGAACGAGCTCATGATCGTCGGGAGCGAGCGGGCCAGCGCGATGATTCCTGCGGAGGCGACGGCGCCCGCCCCAATGTAGAAGACGAAGCTGGCGCGGAGCTCGCCCGGACTCATGTCGCGGATCAGCTTCACCGCCGGGAAGCCGAATGGCTCGGCGAGGCCCGACCCCACGAGCTTGATCGCGGGGGCGAGCACCAGGTAGGCGAGGCAGCCGCCGGCGAACAGATAGCCCGCGATGCGCGGGCCGATGATGTAACCCACCCCCAGGAGCTCCGGGGAGATCTCCGACGAGATGGCTGCGCCGGGATAGAAGGCGAGCGCTTTGCCGGGCACGTCGGGCCACAGCTTGAGCCCGCCCATCAGGAACTTGTAGACGAAGCCGACGCCGAACGCCTGGAACACCCGCTTGGCCTGCAGACCGCGCTCTTCGCCCGCGATCAGCACTTCCGCGCACGCCGTGCCCTCCGGGTAGATCAACGTGTCGTGCTCTTTCACGATCAAGGCGCGGCGCAGCGGGATCATCATCAGGATCCCCATCAGCCCGCCCGCCGTCGCCAGGACCGCCACCCGGCTGATGTCCAAGTCGTAGCCCATCAGCAGAATCGCCGGGATCGTGAAGACCACGCCGGCCGCCACCGAATCGCTGGCCGACCCAGTGGTCTGCACGATGTTGTTCTCGAGAATCGACGTCCGACCCAGGGCGCGGAAGATCGTGATCGAGAGCACGGCGATGGGGATGGAGGAGCTGACCGTGAGCCCGATCTTGAGGGCCAGGTACACGCTCGAGGCGCTGAAGATCAGGCCGAGCAGCACGCCGAGGATGAGGGCGCGCGGCGTGAGTTCTGCGGGGAAGTGAGTTGCGGGGATGTAGGGCTCGTGGTCGGCCATATGGGCGGAGAATCTGGCCGCCCCCGGTAGGGCGCGATAGAGCAATCTCAGCCTTCGAAATCCCCCGCGTGTTTCACCCTGCAGGGTGGGCGCGCGGCGACGGAACCCGGCCTTGACCCCCCGGGGTACTGAGTCCGCGCTACTGAGGTAGGCCCGACCCCGTCATCGGGCTGTCGCGTCGCCGCCACACCGCGCAATCGATGCTACGAGAACTAGATCCCCACGTCCGCATGCTCGACCGCGCGTTGGCCGGTCGGTACGTGCTCGAGCGCCGCCTTGGTCGGGGCGGCTCAGGTGTGGTGTTTCTGGCGCGCGAGCTGCGGCTCGATCGGCCGGTCGCCATCAAGCTGTTGCCTCCGCCCCAGGCGGTGGACCCGATCGCGCGCCGGCGCTTCATCGGGGAGGCTAGGACGGCGGCGCGGCTCTCCCACCCCAACATCGTCCCCATCTTCTCAGTCGACGAGCTTGCAGACGTGGTGTTTTTCGCGATGGCGTACGTGGAAGGCCAAACGCTGGGCCAGCGTATCCGCGAGCACGGGCCGCTGTCGCCCGGGGAGGGCGCGCGGCTGTTGCGCGAGGTCGCGCGGGCATTGGCGCACGCGCACGAGCGCGGCGTGGTGCACCGCGACGTGAAGCCCGACAACATCCTGCTGGACGCCGCGACGGGCCGCGCCCTGGTGTCCGACTTCGGCATCGCCCGGGTCGGTGGCGGGAGCGGCACGACCGGGCCCTGGGAAGTCGTCGGGACAGCCGACTACATGAGCCCGGAGCAGGCGGGCGGCAGCGGCGTGGATGCGCGGAGCGATATCTACTCGCTGGGGGTGGTCGGCTACTACGCGCTGTCGGGCCAGCTGCCGTTCGAGGCGCCCGATTGCTATGCGATGCTGGCGCGGCACATCACCGAGCCCGCGCCGCCCCTCGCGTCGGTCGCGCCCGGCGTGCCGCGCCGGCTGGCGCAGGTGATCGACCGTTGTCTCTTGAAGGAGCCGGCGGCGCGCTTCTCGAGCGGTGTCCACCTCGCCGACGCCGTCCGGTTCGCCATCTCGGTGCCGGTGGGGCCACCCCTCGCCGTGCGGGCGTTTCTCGTCGAAAGCCGGCACCTCTCCGTGCCCACGCTTCTCTACGGGATGATCCTCGGCCTCGCGATCCCGCTGCTCGCGCTGCAGGTCGTCACGGCCGGAGAACCGGGCCCGCGGCTCGTCGCCGCGGGCTTCATCGTCTGGCTGCTGCTCTTGCCGACCGCGCTGATGCTGGCGCGGGTGCGCCGGCTGCGCGCCGCCGGGTTCGATCGCGACGATCTCACGGACGCGCTCGCTGCGGAGCTGGCGCGCCACCGCGAGGAGCTGGCGTTCCTGTACGGCGAGGGACCGTCCCGCGTCGAGGGCATGCTGCGGACGCTGACGTATGCGGGGCTCGCGGTGGCGGGAATCGCGGTGGCGGTGGGGCTGCGCGTGCCGCACCTCGCTCCCATCTCCGTGGTGCTCGCGGCGTGGGGCGCCGGGGCAGGGGTGGCGCTGCTCGCCGCCGTCACGGCGCGGGCGCGCACGGAGCACCGCACCGACTTGAGACGGGAGCGGCGCCTGCGCTTTTGGGGCGGCCCGCTCGGACGGTGGCTCTTCCGGCTCAGCGGGCGCGCGACACCGCGCGCAGTCGCTGCCCCGCCTCCCGCAGCTGATCTTCCGTCTTACAGAACGCGAACCGCACCAGATTCCGCCCCAGTTCAGGGCGGCTGAAGAAACTCGAGCCCGGCACCGGCGCGACCCCGGCCTCGCACGTGAGCCACCGGGCGAACTCGTCGTCGGGCCGGTCGGACAGCCGCGAGAAATCAGCGAGGATGTAGTACGCGCCCTCGGGCGGTGTGCAGTGGAAGCCGGCCGCGAGCAGCGCCTCGTGCAGCAGGTCGCGCCGAATCCGGTATTGGGCGGCGAGCCCCCGGTAATACTCGGGTCCCAGCGTCTCGAGGCCGACGGCGATGGCTTCTTGGAGCGGCGCCGCGGCGCCCACGGTGAGGAAGTCGTGCACCTTGCGGATCGCGTCGGTCGCTTCCGCCGGGGCCACGATCGTGCCGACGCGCCACCCCGTCACGCTGAACGTCTTGGACGCGCCGCTGATCGTGATGGTGCGCTCGCGCATGCCGTCCAAGGTCGCGATCGGGATGTGCTTGCCTTCGTAGTAGATGTGCTCGTAGATCTCGTCCGTCACGGCATACGCGTCATACCGCCGGCACAGCTCGGCGATGCCCTCGAGCTCCCGGCCCGACAGCACCCGACCGGTCGGATTGTTCGGGGTGCACACGATGATGGCACGGGTGCGCTGCGAGAAGGCCCGAGCGAGCCGGTCCAGGTCGAGCGGCTCGCCGGCCGCGAGCGGCACGTACACCGGCCGGGCGCCGCACAGGATCGTGTCGGGGCCGTAGTTCTCGTAGAACGGCTCGAACACGATCACCTCGTCTCCCGGATCGACGACCGCCAGCATCGCGGACGCCATCGCCTCGGTCGCGCCGCACGTGATCGTCACCTCGGTCTCCGGATCCACGGTCAGCCCGTACCACTCGGCGTACTTCTGCGCCAGGGCGTCGCGCAGGCGCTTCGCGCCCCAGGTGATCGCGTACTGGTTGATGTCGTCGCGGATGGCGCGCGCTGCGGCGTCTTTCAGCGCCTCGGGCGCCGGGAAATTGGGGAACCCCTGCGCCAGGTTGATGGCCCCGTGCTCGTTGGCGAGCCGGGTCATGCCGCGGATCACCGATTCGGTGAAGCCGTGCGTGCGTCGAGCGGTGTGCATGGCCGGAGGGTTACTTCAGCAGCTGCTTCGCGATGGTATTCAGCTGCATGTTGCTCGTTCCCTCGTAAATCGTCCCGATCTTCGCGTCGCGGTAGAACTTCTCGACGGGGTATTCCTTGGTGTACCCGTAGCCGCCGAACAGCTCCACGGTGAGCGACGTCACCCGCTCGGTGACCTGCGAGGAGAAGAGCTTCGCCATCGCCGCCTGCATCGTGTACGGCTCGCCCGCATCCTCGAGTCGCGCGGCGTTGTAGACCATGAGGCGCGCCGCTTCCAGCTCGGTCGCGGCCTGGGCGAGCTGGAACTGCACCGCCTGGAACTCGGCGATGGGATGCCCGAACTGGTTGCGCTCCTTCACGTACCGGAGCGCCGCCGCGAGCGCCCCGCGCGCCACGCCGATCATCTGGGCCCCGATGCCGATGCGGCCGGTGTTGAGGGTCTCGATCGCCACCTTGTACCCTTTGCCCACCTCGCCAACCACGCTCGTTGCGGGCAGCTCGCAGCCGTCCAGGATCAGCTCGCACGTGCTCGATGCGCGGATGCCGAGCTTGTCTTCCTTTTTGCCGACCGAGAGCCCGCGGCAGGAGCGCTCGATCACGAACGCTGTGATCCCCTTGTAACCCCGCGTGAAGTCGGCGTTCGCGAACACAACGAACAGCCCCGCTTCGGCACCGTTGGTGATCCACAGCTTGCGGCCCTCGAGCACCCAGCGGTCGCCGCGCCGCGTGGCCTTCGTCTGCAGGCCGAACGCGTCCGAGCCGGACTCGGGCTCCGACAGGGCGTAAGCGCCCACGACGTCGCCCGCGAGGCGGGGGAGATGGCGTCGCTGCAGCTCGTCGCTGCCCCACTTGAGCAGCAGGTTGTTGACCAGCGTGTTCTGCACGTCCACGCAAATCGCAAGCGACGCGTCCACGGCGGACAACTCTTCGACCGCCAGCACGGTCATGAGCAGGCTCCCGGCGGCGCCCCCCAATTCTCCGGGAATCTCGATTCCCATGAGCCCGATCTCGAAGCATTTGGCGATGAGGGCCGGGTCGAGCGCCGACGCCTGCTCCATCGCGGCGACGCGCGGCTTGACGTCCCGCTCCGCGAAGTCGCGCACCGTGTCGCGGAACAGGCCTTCTTCCTCTGACAGCTTCGTCAGGGGCGGCGCCGTCGTCAGCTCGGTCATCGGGTCATCGATCTTCGATCTTCCAGGCGCCGCACGAACTTGAGCCCCGACCACACATCGTCCACTGCCGCCACTTTCACATCCACCAGGCCGCGTCCCAGCCCGACCGCGCGGATCACGTCCTCCGTGAGATCGGTCGCCACCCCGGACGCCCGCTTGGGCCAGGAGACCCACAGCATGCCGGCGGGCGCGAGCGCCCGCGCCAGCCCGGCGAACTGGCGCGCGAGCTCCCGCTTCTCGGTCGTGAAAAACTGGATGAAATCGAGCGGGCCGGCCGCCGCCGTCTTGCGTATCACCCGCGCGGGCAATCTGCCCAAGATGCGATCGTAGCCCTGCGGCGCATTGAGGATCGCGATCGCAGCCCCTGACTTGATCCCGAGCTTCTCGACGAGCGCCCGCTTGGAGTACCCCGCCACGGCTCTTCCCCCTTTACCGTTCACCGGCCTTTTCACCGGCCTTTATAGATGATCCGCCAGATCCTCCCCGCCGCATCGTCGGTGACGTACAACGACCCGTCCGGCCCTTGCGCCAGTCCCACGGGCCGGTGCTGCGGCCCGGTGCCGTTCTCGTGCCAGAACCCGTCGGCGAACGTCTCGTAGGTCCCGACCGGCTTGCCCTCCTTGAACGGCACGAACACGACGCGATAGCCCGCCTGCGGCAGCGGCGCGCGGTTCCACGAGCCGTGAAATGCGATGAATGCGCCCCCGCGGTAGGACGCGGGGAATTGCGAGCCCGTATAGAACAGCAGGCCGTCGGGCGCCCAGTGGCCGGGGAACGCCAGTGCGGGCTCCTTCTTCTGCGCGCACCGCCCCACCTGCTTGCCGTCCCCTCCGTACTCCGGCGCCAGCACGAGGTGCCCGAGCTCCGCGTCGTGAAAGCAGTACGGCCACCCGAAATCGTCCCCCTGATTGATGCGCAGCAGCTCCTCCGACGGCTTCTCCGCGCTCTGCTCGACGGTGAAGAGCTTGGGCCAGTTCTGGAAGAGCTGGTCGCGACCGTGCTGGGTGGACCACAGCTGGCCGTCCGGCGCGACGACCATCCCCACGGCGTTGCGGATTCCGGTGGCGTAATGCGTCCCGCTCTCCTCGGTCTGGTCCTGCTTCTCCGCGTCGAAGCGCCAGATCCCGGCCCGGGTGGCGAGCTCGGGGCAGGGGTCCTTGCCCGGCGACTCGTTGGAGCGGTCCGCGACCTGACACACATTCGAGGGCGAGCCGACGTTGACGAACAAGGCCTTGCCATCGCCCGAGAGCGCCAGATTGCGTGCGTTGTGCCCGCCCCCGGGAAGGTCCTTCACGATCACGCTCGGCTCGCCCACCGGCTTGAGCCGTCCGGCGGGGAGCGCGAACCGATACACCGTGGTGGCAGTGCTGAAGTACAGCGCGCCTTTGCTCAATGCGATCCCCGTGCCGCCTCCGGTTCCGGCCGTCTCCCGCACGTCGGCCTTCCCGTCGCCGCTGGTGTCGCGCAGCGCGAGGACGCCGCCTTTCGCCGCCGCGCCGCGCCCGTCCTCGAGCGCGACGAAGATGTCGCCGTTGGCGGCTACAGCGAGGTGGCGCGCGCGCCCGACCTGGTCGGCCACGACGACGGCGCAGAACCCGTTCGGCAGCGTGATGCCCCCGTTGTCGGGATCGCAGGCCGGCGGCGTGGACACACGGACCGACGGGCTGGCGGACAGCGACCCCGCCGCGATGGCGACCATCAAGATCGTTGCTCGGTTCATCCCCTTTTCTCCCCCGTTGAACTTGCCAGCATCTCCCGAATGCCGCCGAGCGACGCCAGCACGCCGGTCGCCTCGTACGGCAGGTAGATGACCTTGTTGCTCTGCGGGCTGGTGACCATTTCCTTGAGCGCCTCGATATAGCGAATCGCGATCAAGTACCGCGCCGGGTCCCCGCCGGTTCCCTTGATGGCGCTGGTGATGCGCTCGATCGCCTGGGCCTCCGCGTCGGCGACCTTCAGCCGCGCGTTGGCCTCGGCCTCGGCCGCGAGGATCTTCGCCTGCTTCTGGCCCTCCGCCTGGTTGATCTCCGACTGGCGGATGCCCTCCGCCTGGAGGATGCGCGACTGCTTCTCCGCTTCGGCAGTGAGGATCGCGGCCCGGCGATCCCGCTCGGCCCGCATCTGCTTCTCCATCGCGTCGCGGATGTCGCGCGGCGGATTGATGTCCTTGAGCTCCACCCGGCTGACCTTCGCGCCCCACTTGTGGGTCGCCTCGTCCAGGATCTCGCGGAGCTTGGCGTTGATGGTGTCGCGCGAGGAGAGCACGTGGTCCAGTTCCATCTCGCCGATCACGTTGCGCAGCGTGGTCTGGGTCAGCTTTTCGATCGCGTCCGGCAGGTTGGCGATCTCGTAGGTGGCGCGGACGGGATCGGTGATCTGGGAGTAGATCAGCGCGTCGATCTCCACCACCACGTTGTCTTTCGTGATCACGTTCTGGCGCGGGAACACGTACACCGTCTCGCGCAGATCGATCTTGTCGGTGCGGAAATGGCGGGCGAACGAGTCGCCCGCCGGCGTGACGATCACCTGGTGCCAGTCGATCGCCCGTGGCTTGTCGATGATCGGGATGATGAGGTTCACCCCGGAGGACAAGGTGCGGTGGTACTTGCCCAGCCGCTCGATGATCATCGTCTGCGCCTGCTGCACGATCCGGATCCCGCGCGCGACGATCGAGATCGCGAACAGCGCGATCGCGACCGGGACGATGAACGAGCCGATGTTGTCCATCTCAGCCCTCCTTGTCCACGTACAGCGTTGTCCCATCGACCCGCACCACCATGACCCGGGTGCCGGGCTCGATCACGGTGTCCATGAGCGAGCTGCCGCGCCAGTCCTCACCCTCCACCAGGACCCGGCCCCGGCCCGTCCCGGGGTCGATCCGCTCGGACACCACGCCGATCCGGCCCACGAGCGCGTCCACGTTGGTCTTGATCTCGCTGCCGGGCGGGTGCAGGCGCTTCAACAGGAAGGGGCGGATGCCCGCGAGCGAGAGCAGCGTCCCGGCGGCGAAGCTCAGGACGGGCGCCAGGTATCCCGGCACCACGAGCGAGACCGCGCCCGCCAGCACGCACCCCACCGCCACGCTCAGCAGCCAGAACCCCGGCGCCAGGACCTCGGCGACGAACAGCAGCAGCGCGGCCACGAGCCAGACTTGCCATGCAGACACGGATACCATCCCCCCGAGAGGCTTGAAGGTATCGCCCGCACGCCGCGCCAGCGACCCGCAACCCTTGCGGCCTCCGGGCTATCCAACACCCCGGGTGGCGGTAGCTTGAAACGTCTCCCCACGACGGTCGTACCACCGTGTGCATCGCTTACTTCCCGCGGGAGGCTCCATGCAGCTATCCGGCCTGGCCGTTCCCATCGGCGTACTCGGCGCGTTGCTCGCGACCCTCGACCGCGCCGTCTCCCAGCAGCCCGAGCGGCATACCATCTCCGGCGACGACATCGCCGTGTACAATCTGGTCGGCGTGACCCGGATCGAGGGCGGATCCGGCTCCGCAGTCGTCGTGGAGCTCACCCGCGGTGGGCGCGACCTCGCCAAGCTCCGCGTCGAGACCGGTCCGGTGCGCGGCCGGGAGACGCTGCGCGTGATCTATCCCGACGACGACATCGTATATCGCGGGCTCGACTTCGACGGGAACACGACCCTCGACGTCCGGGAGGACGGGACCTTCAACGACCGCGAAGGGCATCGCTCGGGCGGCGGCGCCCACCGCGTGCGGATCTCCGGCTCGGGGCGGGGGCTCGAGGCCCACGCCGACCTGCGGGTCGCGATCCCCCCGGGAAAAAAGGCGGCCGTGTATCTGGCGGTGGGGCGCGTGTCCGTCGCGAACGTCGACGGGGATCTGCAGGTCGACGTGTCGGCGGCGAACGTGACCGCCGACCACACCAAAGGGTCGCTCCGCATCGACACGGGTTCCGGAGACGTGAAGGTCGCGGATGTCGAGGGCGACGTCCGCCTCGATACGGGATCGGGCAACGTGATCGTCACGGGGGCACACGGCCGCCAGCTCAAGCTCGACACCGGGTCCGGGGATGTCACCGCCGACCGCGTGGAAGTGGACGTGCTCAAGGTGGACACGGGATCTGGCAACGTGACGGCCTCGGGCGTCAAGTCGCCCGACGCGAACGTCGACACCGGATCGGGCAACGTGCACCTCGACCTGCTCGCCGATATCGAATCGCTCAACGTCGACACGGGCTCGGGCGACGTGACCCTCACGGTGCCGCCGCAGTTCGGCGCGCACGTCGACATCGAGACGGGGAGCGGCGGGATCGAGCTGCGCGGCGTGTCGATTCAGACGACGCGGCTCGAGCGGGAGCACTTGGTGGGAGATATCGGTGACGGCAAGGGGCGCCTGAAGATCGAGACCGGCTCCGGGGGCATTACATTGCAGCGGAATGGACAATGAACCGGTTCGCCTCGACACGTGGCTCTGGGCCGCGCGCTTCTTCAAGACACGGGCCCAGGCGGCCGCCGCGATCGACGGCGGCAAGGTCGACGTGAACGGGGCGCGCGCCAAACGTGCGAAGCCGCTCACGCCCGGCGATGAGCTGCGCATCCGCAAGAGCCCGTTCGAGTACCGCGTCACGGTGCGCGCGCTCGCGACCCACCGCGGGCCCCCGCGGGTCGCCGCCGGCCTGTACGACGAGTCGCCGGAAGGCAAGCGGCTGCGTGAGCGGCTCGCCGAGCAGCTGCGGCTGGCGCCGTCGCTGCGGTACGAGGGCAAGGGCCGGCCCACCAAGAAGGACCGCCGCGAGATCGCCAAGCTCAGGGGCGACTGAGTCGCTCACCCGCGTTGCAGCCGCTTGAGCAGCTGGATCTGCCCCGCGTGATACAGGTCGTGCGATGCGATCCCGTAGATATGCGCGGCGTTGGACCAGCGCGAGCGCCACCCGCGCGCGCCGAGGCGCGCTGCCGGGAATCGGGCGATCACAGCGCGCAGCCGCCGGTGCTCGTCCCGGAGCAGCGCGACGTCCCGCCGCCACGCCGCGGCGTCGGCCGGCGCCGGGAGCCGCGGCCAGTTGCTCCCCCGGCGGGGGAACGTCAGCTCGGGATCTCGTGTCAACCGCCGCCGCGCGATGTACTTCCAGTACGCCGTGTGCAGCACGATCTCCCAAATGTTGTGGCGGCCCGCCCCGGGTCGCCGCAGCGCGTCGCGGTGCGACAGCCCGCGAATCGCCCCCGCGAGTGCTGTACCGTGCCAGGCGCGGTGATCGAATGCCTGATCACACACGTCCAGCAGCAGCGCGATCCGCCCGTTCATCGGGTCGCCGTGTCGAGGATCGTGATCTTCTGCCAGATCTTGCGCGACAGCCCGGCGGTGAGGTTCTCCAGGTCGTTCACGGCTTCCAGCACGACCGGATCTTGCAGGTGCTCGACGTACAGCGCGGCTACCTTGCTCGTGAGCGACAGCAGGTCGGTGCAGTAGTCCAGATAGCGGGCCAAGTCGGCGCGGGCCATGCGGCGGTCCGGCGTCACCTGAATCTCCTCTCGTCCCGGGAGAAACTCGTTCGGGGCCTTCGCCAACTGGTGCATGTCCACCACGTGCGCGATGCTGCGCAGCTCGTGCAGCGCCTTGAGTGCCCGCCCGCGCTTCAAACGTGTGTCGACCGTGGCGAGAAACACCACGGCCACTCCGAGGAAGACAAAGTTCTGGATGGCTTGTGACTGCATCAGGTCCGTCAGGGTCCGCGGGTCCACCGATAGCTTGAGGGTGAGGAGCGCCCCGAGACCCAGCGCCACCATCAGCGCGATCACCAGCCCCGACGCGATGCGCAGCGGCAGGTTGGGCCGGCTGAGATCGACGGCGCGACCGATCGCGTCCCGGGCGACGGCGAGCAGCTCCCCGCTGACCTGACTCAGCCCCGAGCCGGGAAACCGCTCCCCGATCCGCCGCTGCACGAGGTCGAGGGTTGCCACGATATGTGCGCCGTCGAGCCTGCGATACATGCTAGGACAAGGCCTCCCGTGTGCCGAGGAGACTCGCCGGGACGCTAGCGCAAGCCCACGCCGCTGCCAAGGGCAATCGCCGCGGCGCCGAGGCCGAGGAGGAGGCCGCACAGCGGCAGCGCGAACTTGAGCCAGTGCTCGTACCGCACGCCCGCGGCGGCGAGGATCGCCACGAGAGCGCCGTTGGTCGGTGTCAGCAGCTCGCACAGCCCGCCGCCGTACTGATAAGCGAGCACCGTTACCTGACGCGACAGGCCCAGCAGGTCGGACAGGGGGACGAGGATCGGTAGCGTCAGCACCGCGTGGCCGCTGGGGCTCGGCACGGCGACGTGGACGACGGTGTGCAGCACCATCATCCCCAGGGCGGACAACGCGACCGGCAGGCCAGCGACAGGCGTGAACAGCCCCCGCACGATGGTATCAACGATGCGGCCCTCGTCGAGCGCCACGTAAATCGCGCGGGCGAACCCGATCAACAGCGCCGCGTAGGCCATGGCCTTGAACCCCTCCACGAAGGCCGCGGCGGTGCCTGCCACGCCCAGGCCGCCGCACAGGCCGGCGACGACCCCCATGACAAAGAAGAGCGCCGCCATCTCGTCAAACCCCCAGCGGTAGTGCAGCACGCCGACGACCAGGCCGGCGAAGGTGGCCAGGACCACGGCGAGCACCGTCCCGCGGCGCGCCGCGGGCCCGGGCGGCGGGCCGTGCCCGGCCTCCGGCGCGGCGCGCGTACGGACGGCGTACCGCATCGTCCCCCACGTCCAGATCGCCAGCGCGACGCACAGCACCGTGCTGCGGAACAACGAGCCCGAGAGCGGCGGCAGTTGGGCGAGCTGCTGCGCGATCCCGACTTGGAACGGGTTGATGGGACTGAACGCGGCGCCCACCGCGGCCGCTCCCAGGCTCGCCGCGACCGCGGTGACGGAGTCGAATCCGAGGCGGCGCACGAGGAGCAACACGACCGGCACCAGGGCGATGATTTCCTCCTTCATGTTGTCCAGCACGCCGCCCAGCGCGAACGCGAGACAGGCGGCCGGGATCACCAGCGCGTCGCGGCGCTCCAGCCGGCGCACCAACCATTCGACCGCGCCGCGCAAGGCTCCCGTGCGGTCCACTACGGTGAATGCGCCCCCGATCAGGAAGACGAAGAAGATGACCGGCGCCGCGTCGACCATGCCCTTGGGGATGGCGACGACCGCCCGCAACGGGCCCACCGGGTGGGGCGGGACGGCGTGGAATGTGCCGGCGACCACCACGCGGCGGCCCGTGACCGGGTCGTCGCGGCGCTCATATTGGCCCGCCGGTAGCACCCAGCTCGCCGCGGCGGCGAGCACGATGCCGGCGACCAACAACACGAGCGGGTGCGGAAACTTGAAGCCGCTCACCCGTCAGCCGACCGATGGGCCCGCCGCCACGCGTGGTAGGCGGGCAGACCGAGTGCCACGATGCCCAGCCCGAGCAACGAGCGTTGCGGGCGCGCCCAGATCGTGTTGAGCACGATGGCGGCGGCCGAGGCGACGAACACGAGCGGCGTCCATGGATACCCGGGAACGCGGAATGGGCGGGACGCGTCCGGGCGCCGCCGCCGCAACACGAACACGCTGGCCCCGGCCAGCGCGTAAAACACCCACGCGGCGAAGATCACGTAGGTGAAGAGCTGCTCAAAGCTGCCCGTCGCCGCGAGCACGATGGCCCATGCTGAGCTCACGAGCACCGAGAATGCCGGCGTGCCGAAGCGCGGGTGCACCTCCGCGAGCTTCCGGAAGAACACCCCGTCCCGGGCCATCGCGTAGTACACGCGTGAGTTGGTGAGCGTGAGCCCGTTCGCCGCACTGAACATCGCGACGAGCACCGCGCCGGCGATCAACCGGCCGGCGCCCGGGCCGAGCGACGCGCGCACCGCGTCCGCCGCTACGCGATCCGTCCCTGCGACGGCGGCGGGCCCGAGGGCGGCGACGTAGGCGACGTTGGCGAGCAGATAGATCGCGATCAACGTCGCCGTGCCGATCACGATGCCGCGCGGCAAGCTGCGCTGCGGCTCGAGCGCTTCGCCGGCCGAGGCGGCGACGTTGGCCCACCCTTCGTAGGCCCACAGCACGCCGATCATGGCGACCCCCACGCCGGAGAGGAGCGACGGCCCGAGAGGCGTGGTGAACGTCGCGGCCCGGAGGTCGGCCAGACCGCGGCCGGAGCTGAGCAGCACGACACCCATCACCAGGATGGCTGCCACCTTGAGTCCCGTGCTCCAGTTCTGGACGTTGGCACTGTGGCGGGTGCCGCGCACGTTTACGGCGCCTACGACGGCGATCATCAGGGCCGCGACGAGCGTTCTGGCCGTCGCGTCGAGCGGCACGAACTGGCGCAGGTATTCCGCGAAGGCGACGGCGAGGGTCGCCACCGACCCGGAGGAGATCACGAAGAACAGGGTCCAGCCGAGCAGGAACGCCGGCAGTGGGCCGAACGCGTCACGCACGTAGACGTACGCCCCCCCCGCCTCGGGAAGGCGCCCAGCAGCGAGAGCACGCCCCCCAGGACCCACACGAGCAGGGCGTAGCCGACGTCGCCGCCCGTTTGGCGCAGCACCGCGCCGGGTACGACGAAGATCCCCGAGCCGATGACGGTCCCGACGACGATGAAAGCGAGGTCCCGCAGGCGCAGGGTGCGGGTGAGCGCGGCTCGAGGCACGGCCGCCAAGCTAACCGGCCGCGAAGCAACCGTCACGCTGCCCCGGGTGTCCAATGCGGGAGGGAAGGTCGCCCCAGCCCTCTCGAGACCGGAGGATCTATGCCGCGCCACCTGCCCGTCGTGCTCGCCGCCCTGAGCTTCGCCCTTGGCGCCCCTGGGCTCGCCGCCCAAAGCGCCGCCGACGCCCGCTGGCTGGCCGACTGCCGCGACCGGGACGACGGCTGGCGCGTCAAACATTGCGAGGTGCGGGTCTCTTCCCTCAAAGCGACGGGTGGTGCGGTCACGGTCGATCCCGGCAAGAACGGCGCGGTCGCCATCAAGGGATGGGACTCCGACAGCGTCGAGGTGCATGCCCGCATCCAGACCGAAGCGCGGAGCGACGACGAGGCGGCCGAGCTGGCGCGCCGCATCCGCGTGGTGACGTCCGGCGCGACGATCGGCGTCGCCGGTCCGGAGAGCCGCCACGCTGCTTCGTGGGGGGTGAGCTTCGTCGTGTTCGTGCCGCGGCGCTCGGACCTGAAGCTCGACACCTACAACGGTCCCATCGCCGTCACCGAAGTCTCCGGCCGCATGACGGTCACGGCGTACAACGGTCCGGTGGCGTTACGCGCCGTGGGTGGGGACGTGCACGCCCGCACGACCAACGGCCCGCTCGACATCGAGCTGACGGGGGCGCGCTGGGACGGCCTGGGGCTCGACGCCGAGACGACCAATGGACCGGTCGACCTCGCCATCCCGGACGGCTACTCGGCGCAGCTCGAGTTCGGGACCGTGAACGGACCCATGACGGTCGGGTTCCCGCTCACGGTCACGATCCAGGGCCGTGTCGGGCGGCGCATCACCACCGTGCTCGGCAAGGGCGGCCCGACGATTCGGGCCGTCACTACGAACGGCCCAGTGGCGATTCGCCGCAATTAGGAGCGCGTTCAGCGCCACACCGCGACGATCACGCCCATCAGCAGCAGGTAGGCGAGCTGGTAGCCGGCGTCGATCACCCACACGGCGAGCGGGTTGTCCGAGAACATGTTGGCGGTGAGGCCGATCGTCGCCGCGAAGCCGAGCCACAGCAGGAAGCCGAGCCACAGGCCCTGCACGAAGCTCGTCGCCTGCGTGTAGGAGGCGAGCAGCGCGAGCGCGTACGCCATCACCAGGTAGCACAGTGCCGACACGGCGTACGCCCGCGCGACGCCCCGCCGCTTCATCGCCTCGAGCTGCTCCGGCGTGTAGCCGTGCGCCTGCATCCATTGCTTCGCGAACAGCACGGGGGAATACCACACGGCGCCCAGGACGAACGTCGCCAGCGCGGCGACGATGACGGCGAGGACGTTCACGTTGGCGGTAGGCATGCGCGCTCCCTTGGTGGACGCTGTCGGTCCCGCCAAACTTACTTCTGCCGGAGCGTTCGCGCGTCGAGCCGGGCGCGCGGCTCACCAATGACCGTGCATCCGCACCGTGTCGCCGAGGTAGGCGTACTGAATGCGCCGCATGTAGCCGCTCGCGACCGCGCGGATCTCGGGCGGGCGCACGCTGCGCAGCCGCTTCACGAACTCGTCCCCCTGGCGGTAGTCCGCGAGGTACAGCTCCGCACGGGCGAGAAATTCGGCCTGGTCGGCGGCGCTCGCATTCTCGGCGAGGTAATCGAACGTGAAGCCGTCCACGAAGCGACTCAGGGCGAAATAGTCCAGCTCGCCGGATTCGAGCGTCGCGATCGCCGCGGTCATGAGCGGCAGCACCTGTTGTGGCTTGGGGGTGCTGGCGTAGGCCCCCCCGACCGGAATAGCCTGGTCGATGAACGGCGCGTAGGCGGCGTACGACAGGCTGCGCTCGGAGCGCACCGTGCGATGCAGCTCGGAGGACAGCAGGGCGGTCGCCAGGCGGAACGCCCAGTAGCCATGGCTCGTAGGCGGAGGGCCCGTGAAATAGGCGAGGATGTAGTTGGTCGGGATCGCGCGGTGCTCGACCAGCCAGTGGGGCTTCAGCTCGGGCGCCGGTGGGGGCAACGTCCACCGATAGGCGCCACGCGGCAGTTGTCCCAGCGTCGCGCCGACGAGGGATTCCACCTGGGCCCGCTCGACGTTTCCCACCACCACCAGCAGCATGCGGGACGTGATGAGCTGGTCGCGCGCATAGGCCTGCAGATCGCCCGGCGTCAGCGCGGCGAGGGACGCCTCGCTCCCTTCCGGATCGAGCGCGTACGGGTGGTCCTGGAACAGCGCCGCGGTCGCGAGGATGCGAATGCGCTCGTCGGGGTTCGAGTAGCGGGCCCGCGCCCGGCTCAGGAGCTTGCCGCGCGCCTGCGCCACCGCCCGCTCGGAGAGCGCCGGATGCGTCACACGGTCGGCGAACACGCGCCAGGCTTGGTCGAGATCGCGCGCCAGCCCGGTGAAGCCGAACACCGTCCAGTCCACCTCCGGCTCGAGCGAGACGATCGAGCCCGTGCGGGCCATCGCCCTGCGTGCCGCTTCGTCGGGGAACTGCGCTGTGCCGTATTCGGAGCTTCGCAAGAGCAGCGCTTCGATCCCCGCCGTGCGCTCGGTGAGTTGCCGGGCGCCGCCCAGCAGGTACAGCCGCACCGCCACGACGTCGCTGGCCCGATTGATCCGCTGGATCACCCGCAACCCGGCGACCTCGTAGGCGACTGTGAGCGTGTCCGGCGGCCGCGGGCCGCTCCGCGCTACGCCGGCCGAGCCCGCGGCTCCGCCCCAGAGGAGTGGGAGCACGACGGCGCACAGCATCGGCGGGCGAGGGAAGCTCACGGAGTGGTCTTGCGGGTGGTGCTGCGCAGCCAGGCGGCGAGGGACTCGACGACCGGCGGGGTGGCCAGCACGCCGATGACGCGGGGTCGGGAGACGACATAGGTCGTGGCGAAGCGCCGCAGGTCCTCCATGGTCTGGGCGTTCATGCGGTCGTGGTACGTCAAGTAATAGTCCATCCCGGCGCTGCTCCACCAGAAGGCGAGCTGCGGCGCGACCATGGCGGTCCGCTCGACGGTCAACGCCGTCGCCACCTCGCGCCGCTTCTTGGCGATCGCGAGATCCTCATCCGTGACGCCGTCGAGCAGATCGAGGTTGTCGAGCTCGTTGAGCAGCGTGAGGAGCGCCTGCTGGGCGTGCTCGGGCGTCGTCTTGCCGCGCAGCTCGATCGGTCCGGTGTGATCGAGCGTGAGATAATTGCCGTTCACGGACAGAAACGGGCCGGTGTCCACGAGCCGGCGTTGGAACGGCGAGCCGGCGTCGTTGAACACCCCGAACAGGGCGTCCGCGGCGTACGTCGCCGCGGGGTCCGCCCGCACGCTCGGGCCCTGCAGGGCGACCACGATCGTGACGTCGAGCACGTCCTTGCCGAGCAGCACGGCGGCGCTGCCGGCGCGCGGCGCCACCGGCGGGATCGGCCGGTCGGCGAACGGATCGGCTCCTCGTTTCCAGTCCCCGAAGTGGTGTCGGGCGGCCGCGACGACGCGGTCCTCCGTCACGTCTCCCGTGACGATGAGTGCGGCGTTGTTGGGGACGTAGTACCGAGCGTATGTCTCCTGCAGCCGCTCCGGGGTGATCCCCCGCAACGACACGCTGTCTCCGGCCACATCTTTGCGCGGCCACGACGCACCCCACAGCGCGCGGTCGACCTGGCGCTCCAGCAGTCCTTCCGGGTCCGACTCGTCGCGTTGTAGCTCGTCCAGCACCACGGGACGCTCGTCCTTCAGGTCACCGCCGGAAAAATGGGCGTCCTCCAGCAGGCGCCCCAGCAGCTTGATGCCGTCCTCTACGTGGTGGGCCGGCACCATGACGAAGTAGGTGACCACCTCCTGGTGCGTCGACCCGTTGTAGCGGCCGTTGAGCTTCGAGACCTCGTACCCGAACGCCGAGGGGTTGCGGCCGAACGAGTGGAACAGCAGGTGCTCGTACAGGTGGGCCAGTCCGGCTTCGAGCGTGTCCTGCGTGAACGACCCGTTGCGCACGGCGACGAGCACCGTGGCGAGGGGCACGGCTCGGTTCTCGGCGACCACCACTTCCAGCCCGTTCTCGAGCGTGGTGCGGTGGATGAGCCGATCGAGGCCGGACTGCTGGGCGGCACCGGCGAATGGTAGCAGGGAGAGGGCGGCCGCCACCGTCGCGGCGAGCGCCTGCGGGAACCGCATCGAGACGATGCGTTCGGTGGGGTCCATACGGACGACCTTGAACGGTGACGGGTTGTTGCCGTGGCGCCGCACGAACTACGCCATCTTGAGGGATCAGAGGCCAGGAGACAACATTCCATGAGTGTTGCATCGTCGCCACGCACAGCCTAGTAGGTGTGGCGGCGGCGCACTTCCTTAGGGTGTTTTTGCGGCACCGAGGGGTGGAAATGCGACACGACGTCGCGTTCAACTGCGCTGGCGATCGAGCCAGCCGGCGACGCCCGCGAACAAGCTGTACAACAGCAGCGCCGTCAGCGCGGCGGCGCCGGCGCTGGGTGGTGGCGGTCCGAAGAAGACGGCGGCCTGGACGAGCAACATGATCACGCCGAAGACCGGCATCCCGTAGTGGCCGAGCGGCGTGCTGGCCGCGGTGGAGCGGAGGTAGAGCAGCATGCCGCCGAACAACACCGCGACTTCGAGCAAGAACGCGGGGGCGCGGTAGTTCCACAGCCCGAGTCCCAGCTTGAGGGTGTCGTCGTACACTGGCAGGTCGGGCCGGTGCACGATCACGTCGAGCACCCAGTGCGAGAACACGGCGGCGGCGACGAGCAGCGCGGCGCGATGCGACGCGCCGAAGGCGCGCATCGATCGGCAGGCGGCGTACACACCCAGCGACCACAGCAGCGCCGCGACGAGACTGTGGGTGAAGGGCATGTAGTAGAGGTCGAGGGGATTGGACGCCGTGATCCCCGGGACGATGCGGACCTTCTCGACGCCGAGCGGCACGAGGATGCCCCAGCCTACGTCGAGCAGCTGGACGGCGAGGAACAGCGCCCACAGCGGGATCGTTCTGTCGAGCCGCTTCGCCGCGAAGCTGACGCCGTAGTGGCCGACGAACATAGGGCTACCCGAACACCTCCAGCGCCACCTCCACCCGGCCGAACGGCGCGCTCACCTGCACGCCCTGCACGCTCCCCTTCACCTGCTGGAACATCTCGCGGGCGATCTTCACCCCCTCGGCGAGCGCCGCCTCCTTTCCCTTCTCCTGCGCCTGGCGCATCCGGGCGAGCACCGCGTCGGGGACCGAGACTCCCGGTACCTCGTTCGCGAGAAACTCGGCGTTGCGCAGCGAGATGAGCGGCCAGATCCCCGCCACGATCGGGATCCTGAACTGCTCGACGCGCTTCAAGAACGCGGCGAGCTGCTCAGGATCGAACACCGGCTGTGTGACGGCGAACTCCGCTCCTGCGTCCACCTTCCACGCGAAGCGCGACAGCTCGCGGTCCAGGTCGACGGCGCCCGGGTTCACGCCGACGCCGATCGCCCACTGCGTGGGCGCGCCGATGGGGTTGTTCCCGGGGTCGAGCCCGTGGTTCAGCCGGAACACGAGATTCGTGAGGCCGATCGAGTCGATGTCAAACACGGCTGTGGCCTCGGGGTACGGCCCCATCTTGGGCGGGTCGCCCGTAATGATGAGGATGTTGCGCAGCCCCGCGGCGTGCGCGCCCAGGATGTCCGACAGCATGCCGAGCAGGTTGCGGTCGCGACAGCAGTAGTGGATCACGGTCTCGATCCCCACTTCCTTTTGAATCAGGATCGCCGACGGGAGCACGCCCATCCGGCTCTGCGCCCGCGGGCCGTCGGGGACGTTGACCGCGTCCACCCCGGCCGCCTTCAACGCCCGGCACTGGGCGAGCATCGGCGTGGCGTCCACCCCCTTGGGCGGGACGATTTCGACGCTGGTCACGAGCTCGCCCCGCGCCAGCTTGGCACCCCAGCTCGAGCGAGCGGCGAGCGGCACTTCCTCGACGCCGGCGGGCGCGGCGATCGTCTCGCGCGACACCACCGCCGGCTGGTGCCGCGGCACCACGCTCGCGACGTAGTCGCGGATCTTCTTGATGTGCTCCGGCGTCGTGCCGCAGCAGCCGCCGACCAGACGCGCCCCGGCCTCGATCATGCGCCGCGCGTAGCTCGCCATGTATTCGGGAGAGGCGAGGTAGATCTTGCGATCGCCCACGTCACGCGGCAGCCCGGCGTTCGGAACGCCCGAGATGGGGCGGTCGGTGACCTTCACCATCTTCTCGACGGCCTCGAGCACGCCGGCGGGTCCCACGGAGCAGTTCACGCCGATCACGTCCGCGCCCCACTCGGTGAGCTGTTGCGCGAACGTCTCGGGTCCCGTGCCGTAGTGCGTCAGTCCGTCGTCGCCGATCGTCATCTGCGCGATGATCGGGAGGTCGGAGAGGCCCTGCACGGCGCGGAGCGCCGCGTGCAGCTCTTCCACGTCGGAGAAGGTCTCGAGGATGAACCCGTCCACCCCGCCGGCGAGCAGCCCCTTCACCTGGCGCGAGAAGTGGGCGCACGCTTCGTCGCGCGCCAGCGCGCCGAACGGCTCGATCCGCACGCCGAGCGGCCCGATCGCGCCCACGACGCTGGCACGCCCGGCGGAGGCGGCGCGCGCCAGCCGCACCGCCGCCTGGTTGATCTGCTCGGTCTCGTCGGCCAGGCCGAAGCTCTTGAGCTTGACGGGGTTCGCGCCGAAGGTGTTGGTCTCGAGGATTTCGGCGCCGGCGCGCACGTACGCCTCGTGCACCTCCTGCACCAGCTTCGGCTGCTTCAGGTTGAGCTCGTCGTAACAGACGTTGAGCAGGAAACCTTTGGAATACAGCATGGTGCCCATCGCCCCGTCGAGGACGTGGACCTTGCCGTCGTTCAAGAGATCGCGGAGGGTGATGGTCATCCTGGCGTTTTAGCGAATTGTTTAACGTGGCTGCAATAGGCCGCAAATCACCACGTACTCGGGTTGTGCACGAAATTTAGATCAACGGCGTCTGGCCGCAAGCCGTATCTTCTCCACCCGTCATCGGAGCTCCGACCCGTGTCGCTCGCCGCCCTGCACCCCCAGATCGTGCATTTCGTCATCGCCCTGCTGTTCGTGGGCGTGCTGTTCCGCTGTGTCTCCCTGACGGGCCGGGTCCCGTTCGCGGGACCCGCCGCCCGAGTGCTGCTGCTCGTGGGGACCGGGGCCGCCGTGCTGGCAGTGCAGTCGGGGACGGCGGCGCACGGGCCGGTCGAGCGCGTGCCGGGGGCGCGCGCCGCGGTGATGGAGCACCAGGAGTGGGGTGAGCGCACGCGCAACATCTTCCTGGTGGTGGCGGCGCTCGAGATCGCCGCGCTCGTGCCGGCGGTGAGTCGCTGGCGTAAATGGGTGCTGGCGGCGTCGGCCCTCGTGGGCCTCGGCGGTGCGGTCTCGCTGTACGAGGCGGCGGACTTGGGCGGTGATCTGGTGTACGCATACGCCGGCGGCGTGGGTATCCGCTCGGGCGATCCCGCCGACGTGGGTCGGCTGTTGGTGGCGGGGCTCTACCATGAGGCGATGCTCGAGCGCAAGGCGGGCAAGCCGGCCGACGCGGCGCGGCTCATCGGCCAACTCGCCCAACGATATCCGGATGATACGAGCGCGCGGCTGCTGGCGGTCGAGTCGCTGATCGTCGACCAGCACGATGGCAAGGCGGCGCTGGCGGCGCTGAAATGGTTCCCTGCGGCACCCGACACCCGCTTCCTGCGGTTCCGGGTGGGGCTGCTGCGCGCCGATGCCCTCGCGGCGACCGGGATGGCGGACTCGGCGAAGGCCCAGCTGCAGGCGCTGGCGCGCGAGTTCGCGAACAATCGGGCGATCGAGGACCGGCTGGGCAAGATCAAGTAGGTTTCCGCATGTCCGACCTCCTCGCGGCGCGCTCGCAGATGGGCGTGTCGCTCGCGTTCCACATCATTTTTGCCGTGGCGGGCATCGCCATGCCGGTGATGATGGTCGTGGCGGAGCGGCAGTGGCAGGTGACCGGACACGCGGTCTACCTGGATCTGGCGCAGCGCTGGGCCAAGGGGACGGCGATCCTCTTCGCGGTGGGCGCCGTGTCAGGAACGGTGCTGTCGTTCGAGCTCGGCCTGTTGTGGCCCGAGTTCATGCGGTTCGCGGGTCCCATCATCGGCATGCCGTTCTCGCTCGAGGGGTTCGCGTTCTTCACCGAAGCGATCTTCCTCGGCATCTACCTGTACGGCTGGGACCGCATCCCCCCGCGCGCACACCTCGCCGCCGGCGGGATCGTGGCGCTCTCCGGCGCGGCCTCCGGCGTGTTCGTCGTGATCGCGAACGCGTGGATGAACGCGCCGACCGGGTTCGAGCTGGTGCAGGGGCAGACGGTCGATGTCGATCCCCTGGCGGCGATGGCGAACCCGGCCGCGCTGCCGCAGGCGCTCCACATGACGCTCGCCGCCTACGCGGCCACGGGTTTCGCGGTGGCCGGGATCCACGCGCTGTTGCTGCTCAAAGACCCTGACAACGCGTTCCACCGCCGCGCCCTGGCGATCGCGTTGATCGTGGGCGCGCCCGCCGCGGTGCTGCAGCCGATCTCGGGAGACGTGAGCGCCCGGCACCTGGCGCGCCACCAGCCCGTGAAGCTCGCGGCGGCGGAAGCCTTGTTCCAGACGCAGGCCGGCGCGCCGCTCACGCTGGGCGGCTGGCCGGACGTGGAGCGGCGCGAGACACGGTTCGCAATCGACATCCCCGCCGGCCTCTCGCTCCTCGCGTTCCACGACCCGAGCGCAGTCGTGAAGGGACTCGACGCCGCGCCGCGTGACGAGTGGCCCAACGTTCTGGCGGTGCACCTCGCGTTTCAGCTCATGGTGGCGCTCGGCACCTATCTGGCGCTGGTCGCGCTATGGACCGGCTGGCGCGCGTGGCGCGGTGCGGATCTCGCCCACGATCGGTGGCTGCTGCGCGCGATCGTCCTCGCCGCGCCGATGGGGCTCATCGCGGTCGAGGCCGGCTGGATGGTGACGGAGCTGGGCCGGCAGCCGTGGGTGATCTACGGCGTGCTCAAGACCGCGGACGCCGTCACGCCGATGCCGGGCCTGATCGTGCCCTTCCTCACGTTCACGCTGCTCTACTGTTTCCTGGGTGCGATCGTCGTGTGGCTCCTGTACCGCCATATCCTGCGGAGTCCCGAGATCCCGGAGTGGCGGGGGTTCTATATGCCCGTCAACGGCCCGGGAAGGGGGAAGGGGGAAGAGGGGTGACGCTCGCCGACCTCCTCGCCGGCGTCATCTTCGCGGCGCTCAACGCCTACGCAGTACTCGCCGGCGCGGACTTCGGCGGTGGCGTATGGGCCCTGCTGGCGCGCGGCCCGCAGAAGGAGCGCCAGCGCGACCTCATCGCGCACGCCATCGGGCCGGTGTGGGAAGCGAATCACGTATGGCTGATCCTCGCGATCGTGCTGCTCTTCACCGGCTTCCCGGCGGCGTTCGCGCGGCTCGGCATCGTGCTGCACATCCCTTTGTCGCTCGTCCTGATCGGCATCGTGCTGCGTGGCTCCGCCTTCACCTTCTGGCGCTACGGGGGCGAAACCGATGCGGAGCAGCGTCACTGGGGCGTCACCTTCGCCGCCGCCAGCCTGATCACACCGCTGCTCCTGGGCGTCACGGTGGGAGCCGTCGCAGCGGATGCCGTGTCCGGGCCTCGGGCCCCGGGTACCCCGTTCTTCACAGGCTACGTCGCGCCCTGGCTCACCCCCTTCGCACTGAGCGTCGGCGTGTTCGCGCTCGTCGCCTTCGCGTTCCTGGCGGCGGTCTACTTGACGCTCGAGGCGAAGGACAGGGAGCTGCAGGAGGACTTCCGCCGCCGCGCGCTGAGCGCAGGCCTGGCCCTGTTCGGCGCAGCGGTGGCGGTGCTCGTCCTTTCCGGCAGCGGAGCGCCGCGCGTGCGCGCGGGACTGATTCTCGCGCCGTGGGCTGCGCCGCTGCATCTGGTCACGGCCGCGGCCGCCATCGCGGCGCTCGTCGCGCTGTGGCGGCGGCGTTACGGTGCCGCCCGCGTCGCCGCGGCCTCTCAGGTGTCGCTCATCTTGTGGGGCTGGGGCTTGAGCCAGTATCCCTACATCCTGCCGCCCGATCTCACGGTCGCGGGCGCGGCCGCGCCGGCGGCCACGCTGCGGCTCTTGGTCGGCGCGCTAGCGCTCGGTGCCGCGGTGCTGTTGCCGTCGCTGTACTACCTGTTTCGGGTTTTTAAAGGACGGCTGACAGCGTAGTCATGCGTCGAACACCCGTTGCGCCACCCACCACGCCGCCAACGCCCCCGCGACGAACCCCAGCAGCTGGCCCCACACCCCGAGCACGTGCCCCGCGAGCACCCCGACGACCGTGCCCACGACGAAGCTGACGAGCGCCTTGAGGAGCTTCACGCGCGTTTTCCCTCCCCGTTCTCCAACAGTGTGTGGATCGCCGCCCCGGTCGCCAGCCCCGCGATCTCGACGATCTTGCGGCGGCCGCCCGTGCCCGACACGATCGCCACCGCCCGGCGGGGCACGCCCAGCCGCTCCGCGAGGAAGCGGGTGAGCTCGGCGTTCGCCGCGCCGTTCACCGGCGGAGCCGCGATCCTGACTCTGATCCCGTCGCCGTGGCGGCCTGCGACTTCCGTGCGGCGGGCTCGCGGCGCGACGTGCACGATGATGCGGGCCGCGCTCAGAACCACACCACGCTGAGAAGCACCTGCTTCAGCACCCAGAGGGCCAGCCAGGCCACCAGCGGGCTCCAATCGACGGCTCCCATGGGCGGCAGCACTCGGCGGATCGGCTCCACCAGCCAGTCGGTCAGGGCGTAGGCGGGCCGCATCCAGCGGGAGTACCGAAACGCGCCGAACCACGACCCGACGACCCGGAGCAGCAGCGCGGCGAACAGCACGCTGTACACCGCGCCGATCAGGAACGCCAACATCGCCCGCGGGCCTCCCCCGGCGGCTCGAGACAGTCCGTAGAACGTCCCCACGATCCAGTCCATGAGCGAGAGCAACACGACGCCGCCGATCGCCATGACCACGACGAGCCACCAGCCGGCATTGACCGGGTTGCCGCCGAGCCGTACCAGGCGCCCTTCCACCGGGCGGATCACCGGATCGCTGACGGCGCGCAGCATCCGCCCCAGGGCCCCGAATGGCGATACGTGCCGGGCACGCACCAGCCATGAGGCGAGGGCGATCGCCGCGCTCAGCACGAAGCTGCCGAAGACGGCGTAGCGAGCGAGCGCGCGAAAGTCGTGCACGGCTCTCAGGGCGCAAACATTTCGACGACATCCGTCTGCGCGAACCCCGCCTTCGGGCCGCCGCCGATCACGTAGATCTTGTCGCTCAGCGTCGCTGCGCCCAGCCCGTGGCGCGCGGTCGGGAGCGGCGGGGCGCTGGTCCACCGATCGGTCGCCGGGTCGTACACTTCGTGGTTGTCGAACACCGACGATCGGGCCTCGCCGCCGAAGGCGTGGATCTTCCCGTCGAGCACTGCCGCGGCGAGCCCGCCGCGCCGGCTCGGCATGGGCGATTTCTTGGTCCAGCGGTTCGTGGCGGGGTCGTAGGCCTCGACCAGATCATAGTTGTGGTCGGGGTTGAAGGGACGCCCGCCGATCGCGTAGACGAGGCCCCCCACCGCCGCCGCCGTCAGATGATCGCGCGGGGTCGGGATGGGCGCCGCGTTGGTCCAGCGGTTGGTGGCAGGGTCGTAGATCGCGCTCGAGTCGGCGAGCTTACGGCCGAGACCCCAGCCGCCCACGAGGACGAGCTTGCCGTTCACGACGCCGACGCCGGAGGCGCCGCGTGGCGACGGGAGCTGTGCCCGCGGCTCCCAGCGGTTCAGGTCCTCGCGGTAGATCCAGAGCGTGTTCTCGGGGACGAACGTCGCCTCGGCGAGCCCGCCCACCGCGTACAGCGTGTCCCCCGCGACCGCGAGCGGCATGTGGTGCCGCGGCGCGGGCAGGTCGCCGATCCGCTCCCAGCGGTTGGCCGCGGGGTCGAAGCGGAACGCCTTGGCGATCGGCTTACCGGAGCGATCGAACCCGCCGGCGATGTAGATCTTCCCGTGGAGCACGGCGGCGCTCAGCTCCTGAATCGGCTCGGGGAGCGGCGTGGCAGGAGACCAGCGGCCGTCGGACGTGAAGACCGATGTCGCGGCGACGAGCGTGAGCGCGAGGCGCATCAGTCGGCCGCGGCGAACGCCGCCGCCACGATCCTCGCCTGCTCGGCCTGATGCGCCGCGGGGTACCCCTCCGCCGGACTGGAGCGCTCGGGCCGGCCGATGTCGCGCACGGTCACGTCCGGACCGACGAGCTGGCGCAGCTGCGGCAGCATGAACTTCTGGGGCCCCATGTTGCGCGGCTCCTCCTGCACCCACACGATCTCGGCGATCTTCGGGTAGCGCTTGATCAGCTCGGCGATTTCGGCGGAGGGGAAGGGATACAGCAGCTCGACCCTGCCGATCGCCACGTGCGCCGCCTGCGCCCGGCGGGGTGAGAGCGACAGATCGTAGTACACCTTGCCGCTGCACAGCACCAGCCGGGTCGCCGCGCGGTGCGCGTCGCCGGCGGGGTCGTCGAGCACCGATCGGAATCCCCCGGCCGTGAGCTCTTCCAGTCGGGAGGTGGCCTGCGGCAGTCGCAGCAGGCTCTTCGGCGTAAACAACACCAGCGGGCGCAGCTCGGCGTGGCGCGCCTGGCGCCGCAGCAGGTGGAAGTACTGGGCGGGCGTGGTGCAGTTCGCGATGCGCAGGTTGCCCTCGGCACCGAGTGCGAGGAACCGCTCGATGCGGGCGCTCGAATGTTCGGGTCCCTGGCCCTCGTAGCCGTGTGGCAGGAGCAGCGTGAGGCGCGACACCTGCCCCCACTTGGCGAGCCCGGCGATGAGAAACTGATCGATGATGACCTCGGCGCCGTTGGTAAAGTCGCCGTACTGCGCTTCCCACAGCACCAGCGCATCGGGCGCCGCCGCGGCGTACCCGTACTCGAAGCCGAGGCAGGCGAACTCCGAGAGCGGGCTGTTGTGCAGCTCGAACGGCGCCCGCGCGCCGGGCAGGTTCTGGATCGGCGCGTAACGCTGCCCGTTCACTATGTCGTGCAGCACCAGATGTCGCTGGCTGAACGTCCCCCGCTCCGTGTCCTGACCCGTCAGCCGGATCGGCGTCCCCTCGACGACGAGCGAGGCGAGCGCCAGCGCCTCGGCGTGCGCCCATTCGATCCCCGCCTCAGTGAGGGCGCCGCGCCGGCGCTCCAGCTGGCGCAGCAGCTTGGGGTTGACACTGAAGCCGGCCGGCACAGCGAGCAGCTGTTCATTGAGGCTCGTGAGCACCTGGCCGGCGACGGCCGTGGCCGGCTCCGCGATCGGCTGGGGCGCGTCGGAGATGCGCTGCGGCTCCTGACCCTGTCCCGCTTCCGAGAGATGGGCGCGCAGGGACTGCTGGATCTCCGAGAGACGCTGGGCAAATTGCTCTGCGAGGGCATCGGCTCGCGCCACGTCCTGGACGCCCTCGCCTGCGAGCTGCTCCGCGTAGCGCTGCCGCACCGTGGGCGTCCGTTTGATCCGCTCGTACAAGAGCGGCTGCGTGTAGGCGGGCTCGTCGCCCTCGTTGTGCCCGTGGCGCCGATAGCCCACCACGTCGATCACGACGTCGGCGTGGAACTTGTCGCGGTACATCATCGCGAGCCGCGCCGCCGCGAGACACGCCTCGGGGTCATCGGCGTTCACGTGCACGATCGGCGCGTCGAAGCCCTTGGCCAGATCGCTCGAGTAGTCGGTCGAGCGCCCTTCCTTGGGGTCGGTCGTGAAGCCGACCTGATTGTTGGCAATCAGGTGAATCGTCCCGCCGGTCGTGTAGCCCTTGAGACGCGCCAGGTTGAACGTCTCGGCCACCACGCCTTGCGCCGCGAACGACGCGTCGCCGTGGATCAGCAGCGGCAGCGCGACAGTCCCGTCATGGATGGGATCCTTTCCGCGGCGGTTCGTCTGGTTGGCGCGGGCGCGGCCCTCGACCACCGGGTTCACCGCCTCGAGATGGCTGGGGTTGGGCGACAGCGTGACGTTGACCGGTTTGCCCGACGCGGTCTGGTACACACCGTCGGCGCCGTGGTGGTACTTCACGTCGCCCGTGCCGCCCTCGGGGGTGAGCGTCTCTTCCACGGGACGCCCGCCCTCGAACTCGGCGAAGATGGTCTCGTACGGCAGCCCCACGATGTGGGCGAGCACGTTGAGGCGGCCGCGGTGCGCCATCCCGAGCACCACGCGGCGCGCCCCGCTCACGCCGGCGAGCTCGATCGTCTGGTCGAGCATCGGGACGAGCACGTCGAGCCCCTCGATCGAGAAGCGCTTCTGGCCGAGGTAGGCCTTGTGCAGGAACCGCTCCAGTCCCTCGACGGCCGTGAGCCGGAGCAGCAGCTTCTGCTTCTCCTCCGCCGAGAGGGGCGCGCGGTGCTGGCCGGACTCGATCACCTGCCGCAGCCACAGGCGCTCCACGTGACTCCCGATGTGCTCGACCTCGTAGGCGAGGGTGCCGCAGTACGTCCTGCGGAGCTCGGGATACGCCTCTGCCAGGGTTCTGCCGGGGACGTAGATCCGCAGCACGTCGGCCGGCACCCGCGCCATGATCTCGGGGCTGAGGCCGAGGGGGCCGGGATCGAGCGCCGGATCGCCCGGGGGATCGGAGCCGAGCGGGTCGAGCCGCGCCGCCATGTGGCCGAAGTTGCGGAACGCTTTGACGAGAGCCATCGCGGCGGCGACGGCACGCAACTCATCGGGAGACGAGAGACGGGAGACGGGAGGCGTCGTCGTCACCGCTCCCGCCTCCCGGCTCCCGCCTCCCGTCAGTCCCAGGCTCTCGATCACCGCGCCGTAGAAGTTCTCCTCACCTTGCAACAGGCCCTCGATCCGTCGCAAGAACATCCCCGACTCAGCGCCCTGGATGATGCGGTGGTCATAGGTGCTCGTGAGCGTCATGACCTTGGCCGGGCCGATCTGGCGGATCGCGCCCGTCGCGATGATCGTCCCCTGGCCCTTCATGAGCCGCGGCACCGAGGCGACGGTGCCGATCGTGCCGGGGTTGGTCAACGTGATCGTCGCGCCCGCGAAGTCGTCCGGCAGCAGCTTATTGGTCCGCGCCTTGTCGACCAACGCCTCGTAGGTCGCGTGGAACGCGGCGAAGTCCATGCGCTCGGCGTGCTTGATGACGGGAACGACGAGGGCGCGACTGCCGTCCTTCTTCTCCACGTCCACGGCGAGGCCCAGGTTCACCCCCTGCGGGTCGAGGCGGTGCGGCTTCCCCTCGATCTCCTGGAACGCATGGGTCATGACGCGCAGCTGCTTTGCCGCTTGGACGATCGCGAAGCCGATCAAGTGCGTGAACGAGACCTTCTTCCCTCGGGCGGCGAGCTGGGCGTTCAGCTCCTTGCGGCGTGCGTCGAGCGTGTCGACCACGATGTCCCGGAACGACGTAGCCGTGGGGACGGACAGCGAGTCCGTCATGTTCTGGACGAGGCGGGCTGCCGGGCCCGTGATGGGCGTGAGGCCGGGAGCCGGGAGACGGGAGACGGGTGTGGGCTCCGGGGCTGGCGTGGTCGTGGGCTCCCGTCTCCCGCCTCCCGTCTCCCGGAGTACCTCGTCTCGGCTCGTCGGAATCACCGGCAGCTCGGCGAGCCTGCCGTTGTCGAAGAGGTTGCGCCATTCTTCTCCGACCGAGGCGGGGTCGCGCAGGTACTGCTCGTACATCACCTGCACGAACGCGGCGTTGTGGGTGCCGAAGACGAACTCGCTCACGAAAACAAATCTAACTAGACGTCAGACATCAGACATCAGACATCAGTATATTCTGCGAGCAATGTTCAGACGCCGCTTCCTGTTGCTGGTCCTGCTCGCGTGCACGCCTGCTGTGCAGGCTCTGGGCCAGCTGCGCGAGCGGCTGGCGGCGCGCGTCGCGCAGGCGCCCGCCACGGGGGTGGGCCTGTACTACCGCAGCCTCACGCGCCCGGACTCGTTGTTGCTGGGGGCCAACCTGCGGTTTCACGCGGCGAGCACCATGAAAGTCCCGGTGATGATCCAGGTCTTTCGGGACGCGGACGCTGGGCTGCTCCGGCGGGACGACTCGCTCCCTGTGCATGTGACCTTCCCGTCGCTCGTCGACGGGTCGCCGTTCGCGGTAGACAAGGCGGACGATTCCGACTCGACGCTGTACGGGCGCGTCGCCCACCCGGCCTCGGTCCGGGAGCTGCTCGAGCTGATGATCACGCGCTCGTCTAACCTGGCGACCAACATCCTGATCGAGCGGGTGGGCGCGGCGCGAGCGCAAGCGTCGGCACGCGCGCTCGGGGCGTGGTCGATCCAGGTGCTGCGTGGGGTGGAGGACGGCAAGGCGTACCGCGCCGGGCTCAACAACACGACCACGGCCCGCGATCTGGGCGTGCTGCTCGCCGCGATCGCCCAGGACCGGGCGGCGAGCCCGGCCTCGTGTCGGGAGATGATGCGGATTCTCGAGGCTCAGGAGTTTAACGAGGGAATTCCCGTAGGCCTCCCGCCCGGCACGCGCGTGGCACACAAGACCGGCTGGATCGGCGAAGTCGTCTACCACGACGCCGCCGTCGTCTTTCCGGCGCGGGGAGGGTACGTGCTGGTCGTGCTCACCGGCGGGATCAAACAGGACAGCGTCGCCCATAACCTGGTGGCCGACCTCTCGCGGCTGGTCTACGCAGCGGTGACGCCCTAGCAGGCGCGCGCTACCATGCCCGTTCTTCCAGGGACTGGCGCTCGATCGCTCGCCATCGCGGTGGTCGTGGCGGTGGTGATCGCCGGGTACGTGCTCCTCGCTCGGCACGCGGCCGATGAGACCGCGGCACCGGACGGACGATCGGGTTTTCAGGAGCGCGCTCGGGAAGCGAAGCTCGCGTTTCGGATGCATGACCTGCCGAAGGAGCAGGGCGAGCGGTTCCGCATCAATCTGTATGATCACGGCTCCGGCCTGGCGGTCGGCGATTACGACAACGATGGCCGCGAGGACATCTACTTCCTCAATCAACTCGGGCCGAACGCGCTCTACCGCAACGCGGGCGACGGAACGTTCGTCGACGTCACCGCACAGGCAGGCGTCGCCCTCGGCGACCGGATCTCCGTCGCGGCCACGTTCGCCGATTACGACAACGACGGTTGGGCCGACCTCTTCGTGACCACCACCCGGGGAGGCAACGTGCTGTGGCACAACCGGGGGGACGGCACTTTCGAGGACGTCACGGCGGCCGCCGGGCTGAGCCACATCGGCCACTCGCAGACCCCGGTATTCTTTGATTACGACAACGACGGCTACCTTGACCTGTTTCTCACCAACACCGCACAGTGGACCACCGACGTCTTCGACTCCGCCGCCGGCTACTTCGAGGGCAAGGCCGACCTCGAGCACCTCCAGACCAGTCCCACGGAATCCAACATTCTGTACCACAACAATGGCGACGGAACCTTCACCGACCAGACCGACCACGCCGGTCTCCGAGGCCGCGGCTGGGCCGGTGACGTCGCCGTCTTCGACTACGACGAGGACGGTTTCCTCGACCTGTTCGTGCCCAGCATGTTCGGCCGGGGTCAGCTGTATCGCAACAGCGGCCACGGCACCTTCACCGACGTCACCGCACAGACACTCGGCCGGACACCGCATGGGGCGATCGGCTGCAAGGTGTTCGACTACGACGGGGACGGACGGCTCGACCTCTTCGTGGTGGACATGCACTCGGACATGTGGATGGGACTCGATTCACGCCACTCGTCGCTTGGAGTGGCCACGCAGACCCAACACCGGCGGTTCCTCTCCCCCCTGGGGCCGACCGTGAACGAGGCGGCCCCGGGCTTCACGCGGGCCATGAGAAAAATGTTCGCGATGCGGCGCGAGGACTATGACGCGCTGCTGTTCGGTAACGCCCTGTATCGCAACCTCGGCCAGGGGAAATTCACCGAGACCGCCGTCGCGGCGGGGCTCGAGACGCTGTGGCCCTGGGGTGTGGCCACGGGAGACTTTGACAATGACGGCCACGAGGACGTGTTCATCGCGTCGGGGATGGGCTATCCCTTCTATTACTGGCCCAACCAGTTGATGATGAACAACGGCGACGGCACGTTCCACGAGCAGGCAGCTGCGCTCGGCGTCGAGCCGCCAACGGACGGCATCTACCTGGAAGAGAGCGTGGGAGGCCAGCGGGCGGCGCGCAGCTCACGCAGCGCCGTCGTGGCCGATTTCGACGAAGACGGCCGCCTCGAGATCGTGACCAACAACTTCAACGACCGCCCGTACTTCTTCGCGAACCGGTTTCCCCGACGGAACTACATAGAGTTCCGACTGACGGGAACCAGGAGCAACCGGGATGCGATCGGCGCCGTGGTCCGGCTCCGGGCCGGGAACACCGTGATGGTCCGGCAAGTGAGCCCGGCGGGCGGCTACCTGGCTCAATCGAGCCGCGTCGTGCACTTCGGTCTCGGCGAGCGGAGCAAGGTCGACCGCATTGAGATCCGCTGGCCCCGGGGGACCGTGCAAACGTTGGACAATCCCGCGATCAATACCCTCCATCAGATTCGAGAGCCAGCGCACTGACGGGTGTCCGCTGGGCAGTCAGGGCGCTTGGAGCCCCGGATAAACCTTGATCCAATGTGTGCGCACCTGCACCCGCACCGGATGGCCAAGGTAGTTGGAGATCAGCGTGGTCGACGTCAGCGCCGGCATGTGACAATCGACGCACCGGCCCACCAACTCCTGACCATGCGTGGGAAAGAGACCACAACTCTGCATGGTGTGGCACGTCAGGCATCGCCCCGAGAGTGCCACGACATCGCGTTGCTGGCGGTGGACATCGTGGCATGTGGCGCAGGTCATCTGCGAGGAGCGGAAGCACTTGCTCCGTTCCAGCAGCGCTACTTGGTTGCCGTGCACGTCGATCTCCCCGGTGTCCGGTCTCGCCCACCAGTCAGCCCGCCGCTCGAGGGGCTGCCCCGGCACGTGGGAGAACGCCGGGGTGCGTAGCGCCGCGGTCCCACCGTGACACAGCGCGCACGCGTCCAACTGTCGCGCGCGGGCCAGCCGCGCAGGGTGGATGATGGCGCGCGGGAGTAACGAGCGCAGCGGAGAGCGTTCGCGTCTCACGTGCGCGCGGCCCGAGCCGTGACACGTTTCACAGCTGATGCCGAGCATCGCGCCAGTGGGTCGGTAGCGATTGATTACGGTGGGGTCGGGCACTTGCTCGAACCACGACGCGTGGCACTCCAGGCAACGCGGAGGGATAGGGCGCCCGAAGTTGGGCGTTCCGTCCGGGTAGCCAGGGCTGTTCACCCACCCCACGCCCTTCCAATACGAGACGGGAAGCTGGTACAGTTGATCAGGGGCGCCCCAATACAGATACGATTGTCCTTTCCGCGAGCCGGTCACGAAGGCGATGCGCTCGGCGTGGCTGGACGTGTCGGGTGCGCGCCCCATCACCGCGGTTTGAGAGAAGCCCGTGGCGGTGGAGTCCATGCGAAAGTGCAGCTGCGGATTCGACGTTCGCATGACGTTCTCACCGCGGCTGAAGCTGCCCGCGATGGACTGGCGCGTCGGAAGGGTCGAGGTCAGACGGTGGGCGGTCTCCTCGAAGCTCGCCTTCTCCTGATGACAGGAGAGGCAGACGGCGTCACCCGCGGCGTTGTCTGCACGCAGCGCCTCAGTCCGATGCGGGATCGCGAACAGTCCCGCCGCGACGGCGCCGGCGACCAGCAGCAAGACGGCGAAGGTGAGCGAGAATCGTGCGATGGGGTTCAACTGGTCGGTGCCGGTGCGCGGAAATCAGGGCACGGCCCTGGCCAGGGAGGGCGTCTTCCAGAGATCGATCGGCTTCGCGACGCCTTTGGGGCGGAACGGCAGGGTGATCTTGCGGCCGAGCCCGGCGGACGCGTACGCGGCGTACAGCACCTCCTGCACTACACGCCCGGTCTCGCCGTCGGAGATCGGCGTCTCCTTGCCGCGCACACAGCGCGCAAAGTGCCGCATTTCCTGGGGGAAACCGTAGTTCCAATGCTCCTCGAACACCGGGTACGTCCACCCCTTGGTCGTCGCCGCCTTTTCGACGGCATAGCCGAACCCCTGCTCCGAGTACGTCGGGAGCGCGTTGCCCATGAGCAGGTCGGCGTAGGTCTGTCCCTCGTCGCCGAACACCTCGATGCAGTCGTCCATGCCGCCGGGCCGGTTCCAGCTGCTCTCGACCATCCCGACGGCGCCGTTCTCGAATTCGATGATCGTCACCGCTTCGTCGTCGCCCTGGGTGCGCGCCGGGTGGACGTGCGTCGCCATCTGCGAGTAGACGGTCCGGATCCCCGGTTTGCCGAGGAACCACCAGCAGAATGCGATCCCATGGCACCCCAGATCCATGACGGCGCCGCCGCCCGACTGCTCCACGTCCCAGAACCACTCGGAGTGCGGACCGGAGTGCTTCTCCCCCTGCTTCACCAGGTGCACGCGGCCGAACGCGCCTTCGTCCGCCAGCTGCTTCGCCTTTACGTACTTCGGCGCGAAGAACAGCTCTTCGGCGTAGAGCAGCAGCACGCCCGCCGTGCGGCACGCGTCGATCATCGCGTCGGCTTCCTCGAGCGTCAGGCACAGCGGCTTCTCGCACACCACGTGCTTGCCGGCCCTGGCAGCGTCGATCGTGATCGGTGCGTGCAGCCGATTGGGCGCGGTGATCGAGATCATCTCGACCTCGGGATCGCGCAGCAGCTCCCGGTAATCGGTGTAGGAGCGGGCAATGCCGTGACGCTGCGCGAAGCTGGCGGCGTGTCCCTGGGTGGGCGAGGCTACGGCGACCAGCTCGGCTTCGTCCGGCGTGGCTTTCACGGCCCCCGCGATGCACTCCGCCTGAAAGCGCGAGCCGATGATCCCGATTCTCACCTTCGACATGACTTAGCGAGGCGGCACGCTCGTGAGCCGCGCGCCGTAGCGGCACGCGTCCCGGTACGGCGCCGCGACGGGCCCGCACGCCGCTTCCCGCTCGGTGGGGTTGTTGCGCAGCGTGCCGATCTGCTCGCCCACCGCCTCGTAGCACTTGCGTAGGTTGGCGGCGCCCGTCACGGAGCGACAGTACGCGATGCCGTCGTTTGGCCTGGCGGTCAAGTCGATGAAGTTCTTCACCACGCCGATGTGACACCACGGCTGGTACTCTGCGCTGGCGAACGAGCACATGCGGATCGCTTCGCGGTGGTCCTGATGCGAGTAGGCACTGACTTCGCGACCCATCCCTTGGAAACACACCGGCCGCAGCGGCTGCGGCGCGCCGAGGCAGCTCCGGGCGGTGGCCGCCATGTCGCCGTGAGTGAAGTACAGCATCACGGAGGTCTGCATGTTGTAGCAGGCGACGAGGTAGCGCTGGGCCACGATCGAGCAGGGGTATTGCAGGTCGCTCGGGTCGAGCGCCTTGAAGGGCGGCGCCGCGCCGTGAGCGTGGGCCGCGGCGTGCGAGTGCAGCACGTGAGCTGAGTGCTGCGGTGCGGTCGCGTTCACGACATTCTCCATGAAGGCGCCCCCGTAGCACGACTCGCGATCCCATCCCTCGCCCAGCAAATCACAGCCCGCCAGCGCGTGCGGCAGGTCATGATCGTAGACCATCATCAGCCCGTGCCCCATGCCGTGCACACACTGGAATCGCAACCACTGGTCCGCGGAAGGCGATCGGAACGAGCTGCACAACCCGTTCGCGGCGGCCGTGTCCACGGCGCGGACGTCCTCGAAGTACGCCTGGATCACGCCGTGGTAGCAGCCGGATTGAAAGATCTCGGTGCAACTCGCGAAGGCGCGGCCCACGTCGGCGCGACCAGCTCGGCCGGCCGCGATGCCGATGGCGTGCGCGTACACGTGCCCGTCGGCCCGGAGCTGGGCGTCGCGCGTCCCGAGCACGTTCAACGTTCCCAGCGCGGTGCGCACGCCGCGCGCAGGGACGAGGGGGACGAGGAAGCCGTCGTAGCAGTCCATTGGCGCGCCCCCCCCTCCGGACGGCGCCCGGCACTTGGCGAGGGCGGAGTCGGCCAGGGCGATCGTGTCCGTAACGGCGCCGCCCGAGGAGGCGGGAGCCGAGGGGCGGGGGCGGGGGCGGGCGACGAGATAGCCGCCGGCGGCGGCCACGACGAGCGCCAGGGCGGCGAGCGGGAGCGTGCTGCGGTGTGGCGTCAGGACACCCGCCGCGTCTTTCGCCGCATGAAATCCATCAGGATGAACTGCCCGAGCGTCATGGTGTTCGTGAAGTACGCCTTGCCGCGGCAGATCGCCGAGACCTTTTTCACGAACTCCACCAGGCTGCGGTCGCGCGCCAGCATGAAGGTGTTGATCAGAATGCCGCTGCGCCGGCACAGCGCCACCTCGCGGTAGGTGGCCTGCAGGATCTGCGGGTCGAGTCCCATCGAGTTGACGTAGATGCGGCCGTCGGGGAGCGTGAGCGCCGACGGCTTGCCGTCGGTGATCATGATGATCTGCCGCATGTCCTTGCGCTGGGACAGGAGCATGCGGCGCGACAGCTTGAGCCCTTCCGCCGTGTTAGTGTGGTACGGTCCGACCTGCGCGCGCGCCAGCTGGGCGAGCGGGATCTCCTCGGCCGTGTCGTGGAACAGCACCACCCGCAGCGTGTCGCCCGGGAACTGCGTGCGGATCAGGTGCGTGAGCGCGAGCGCGACCTTCTTGGCGGGCGTGAAGCGGTCCTCCCCGTACAGGATCATCGAGTGCGAGCAATCGAGCATCAGCACGGTCGCCGACGACGAGCGGTACTCCGCCTGGTGCACCATCAGGTCGTCGTACTCGAGGTTGATCGGCACGCCGAGCCCCTCGCGTTGCAGCGCGTTCGTCAACGTGGCGTTGACGTCGAGGTTGAGCGTGTCACCGTACTCGTACGGCTTGCTGACGGCCTCGGCCTCGATCCCGGTGGCGAGGTGCTCGGTGTCGTGTGCGCCGAAGCTCGACTTGCCGATGCTTCCCAGCAGATGCTTCAGGGTGCGGTATCCGAGAAAATCGATCCCCTTCTCGGTGAGATTGAACTGCACCTGCTGTGCGGCCTCCTTCGCCATGCCGCCCGGCCCCAGCAGGGGCTGCTGCCCCGCGGGCATCTTGGGCGCTTCGGAGACGTTCAAGTAGCCTTCCTCGATCAGCTTCTGGACGATCTTGTCGAGCAGCTCCGAGAGCTGGCGCTCGAGGTCGGCGTCGCGCGCCGCGTCGCCGGTGGACTCGCCGCGCAGCAGCTTCAGCATCTCGGGGGTGAGCTGCCCCGACTCCATCAGCGCCTGGAGAATCGCCTGGCGCAGGGCGTCGAGCGAGCGGTCGGCGTCGTCCTCGCCGAACTCGCCCCAGAACGGGTGGGAGTACGCGCCTCCGGCGAAGCCCGATTGGAGGAGAAAGTCGGCGAGCTGATCGAGCAGCCCCTGGAGGTTGATCGTGTCGGCCAGCTCGGGCAGGTAGCGGCTGTACGTCGTGTATTTCATGGCTCCCTACCCCAAATATCGGACGGCGGCGAGCTTTCCCGCAATGGATGAGCCCGCGCACGGGTTTCGGTTTGGGGCGCTCGCCCACCGTAACTTCCGGCTGTTCTTCCTCGGGCAGGGCGTGTCGCTCATCGGCACGTGGATGCAGAATGTGGGGCAGGGGTGGCTCGTCCTCGAGCTGACGAACTCGCCCTTCTACGTCGGACTCGTCTCCGCGCTCGGCTCGCTCGGCGTGCTGCTGCTCACGATCTACGCCGGCGTTGTGGTCGACCGCACCAACAAACATCGCCTCGTCGTCCTCACGCAGACGCTGTCCATGCTCCCGGCGTTCGCGCTCGCGGCGCTGGTGTGGAGCCGGACGGTCGCGGTGTGGCACGTGGCCGCGCTCGCCGCGTTCCTGGGAGTCGTCAACGCGTTCGACATCCCGGCCCGCCAGGCATTCATCGTGGACCTGGCCGGCAAGGACGACCTGATGAACGCGATCGCGCTCAACTCGTCGGCGTTCAACGCGGCGCGGGTGATCGGTCCCGCGGTGGCGGGAGTGCTGATCGGAGTGCTGGGCGTGGGCGCGTGCTTCTTCTTGAACGGCGTGAGCTATCTCGCCGTGATCGCGGGGCTGTTGGCGATGCGGCTCCCGCGCTACGTGCCCGGCCCGCCGGCGGGCTCTGCCTGGGCGGGGCTCTCCGAGGCCGTCGCGTTCATCCGGGGCGACCGCCGCATCGCGACGATCGTGGTGCTCATGGCCGTGCTCAGCATCTTCGGGTTCTCATACCTGGTGATGATGCCAGTGTTCGCCCGGCAGGTGCTGCATCGCGGCGCCGCCGGCTACGGCCTGATGATGACGGCGGTGGGGATCGGCGCGTTGATCGGCGCGCTCGCGGTCGCTTCGCTCGACCGCCGCATCCGGAAGGGCCCCACCCTCATCGCGGCCGGCGCGGCGTTCGGGCTGCTGCTCGTCGCTTTCGCCCTCTCTACGTCGTATGTCGTGTCGGTGGCGCTGCTCGCGCTCACCGGCGGCGCGATGATCGTGAACAACGCGCTCGCGAACACGATGATCCAGGAGATCGTCCCGGACCGGCTGCGCGGCCGCGTGATGGGGTTCTATTCGTTCGTGTTCGTTGGGCTCGCGCCGCTCGGCTCGCTCGAGGTGGGGACGCTGGCGGAGCGGATCGGCACGCCGGCGGCGGTGGCGCTGGGAGGCGCGGCGACGGCCCTGGCGGTCAGCGTGGCGGGGTGGCGGGTGGCGGAGCTGCGCAAGACATGAATTACCGCCACCCCCTTCTCCTCGCCTCGCTCACCACCACCGCCGCCGCGCCGTCCAACCCCAGCCGTTCGCTGTTCACCACGAGGTCGTAGTTCACGAAATCGTGACGCTGACGTTTGTAGTACGTCTTCACATACTGGTCGCGCTGCCGGTCGGTCTCGTCCACGACCTGCTCGGCGCGCGCGGGATCCACGCCGAGTCGCTCGACGGCGAGCTGCATGCGCCACGGCTTGGAGGCGACGACGTACACGTGGAGGGCGTCCGGCCGCCGCGCCAGCACCGCCTGCGCGCCGCGGCCGACGAGCACGATCCGGCCGTGCGCCGCCGCCTCGGCGATCACCCGCTCGGTCACCTGCACGATCGTCGCCTCGTCCCGTTCGACGGGCGGTGCGGCGGCCGAGGCGAGGAACAGCTCGGGCGAGGCGACGGCGAGCGTGCGCGCCAGCCGCTCGAGCAGGCCCGGGGCGCGCTCCTCCAGCTGCGCCACCTCGGCGGCCGGCAGCCCGGCGCGCTCGGCGACCTGGTCCACGAACTCGTTGTCGATCACCGTCCAGCCGAGCGCGACGGCGACCAGGCGTGCGACCTCGGACCCGCCGGAGGCGTACTGCCGGGTGATGGTGATGACCGGCGCGGCCATCTGCTCAGGGCTTCAGGTTCTTCCGCAGGTCTCCGATGTTGAGCAGCGGAAGGCCACCTTCGGTGGGCACGAAGATGATCAGGTTATTCGAGCTCTTCAGGTCGTGCAGCATTTCGATCCACTGTTTGGTGAGCGCTTCGGGAGAGAGCGTCTGGTTCAAGAGCCGCTGCTGCTCGGTCTGAAGGCGCGCGACCTCGACGCGGTGCCGCTCGGTCTCGATCTGCTGCTCCTGGGCGATCTTGTTGTTGATCGCCTGCACCACCTGAGCGGGCGGCTGGAGATCGCGCAGGAAGAACGCGGTGACGGTGGCGATGCGGAACTTGCCGCCACCGGCGCGCGGCGTAGTCACGAGCGCCGAGTCGACCAGCCCTTCCATCGTGCTGGCGATCTGGGTGCGCTTGGAGATGTCGTTGATCGAGAACTGCACCATGCCGTCGCGCACACCCTTGCGGATGGCGTTGAGCACCGCCCCGCGGATTTGGTTCTCGTCACCGATCTCGGTGAAGATCTTGGGTGCCTGCATCGGATCGATCTGCCAGCGGATCGACACCTCTACGTGCATCCCCATCTGCTCGCTCGAGAGCGCCTCGATCGCCTCGATCTGCTCGCCGCGCGTGGGCCACTGCTCTTCGCGAGTGGAGTAGCGCTCGATCGACGACCACGGCGGCACATAGCGGATCCCCGCGAGCAGCGGCGCGGGGTCGGTGTAACCGAACGCGTGGCGCACGCCGACCTCACCGGGGTCGATGACGGCCAGCAGCGACCCGGCGCCCACGGCCAGCGCGATCGCCGCGACCACGTAGCCAGCCAGCCGCAACAGATTGACGACGGGTCCGGGACGCTGGGATCGGAGCGTCGCGGCGGCGAGCAGCAGGGAGAAGGCGATGAGGAGGAGGACGGCGCTGGAAACGAGCTTGCCCATGGGGGCTCCGAGGAGGAGACGGGAAGAAGATACGCGCCCGGCCCTCAGGCGTCAGGAGAAGAGGTTCGGTCCCCCTCCGGGCTTGCCGTACCCCGGCCCCTTCGGCTCGGCGCGGGCCCGCACGTAGCCGAGCTCTTCCGAGCGCGAGATCCGCTTTTCGGCGACCAGGCCCTCGAGCACCAGCTCGCACGCCGCCACCATCGTGGCGGGGTCCTTCTTTGCGGCGAGCCCGACCTGATCCACCAGGTCGAGCAGGCCGGGCACCACGCTGAAGCCCTTGAGACAGGTCTCCGAGCGCTCGTCCATCGAGATCTTGAGCGCCCCGCCCTCGTCGAACCAGTGCACGGCGTCGTCCACGTTGGCGCCGCCGACCCGCGCCTCGAAGGTCTTGCCGGCGGCGCGCCGGATCAGGTCCTTGGCGATGACCTCGGGGCCTTGCAGCTCACCTTCGTACTCGAGCTCGAGCTTCCCCGTGATCGCGGGGAGCGCGGCGTAGATGTCGGAGATGCGCGGCACGACGGTCTTTTCCTTCGTGAGGATGGTGCGCCGCTCGGCGTTCGACACCACGTTCTCGAGCACGCTGATCGGGAGACGCTGGGACACGCCGCTGCGCCGGTCCACCCGCTTGTCCTCGCGCGCTTCGAATGCGATGCGCTCGATCAGCTCGGCGATGAAGTCGGGGAGGCGGAGCGGCCGGCCGGTCCGCTCGAGCCACGCCTCCTGATGGGTGATCGCGGCGCCGAGCTCGACCGTGTACGGGTAATGCGTCAGGATCTCCGAGCCGATGCGGTCCTTGAGGGGTGTGATGATCTTGCCGCGGGCCGTGTAGTCCTCGGGGTTCGCGGTGAAAACGAGCGCGACGTCCAGGTTCAGGCGCACCGGGTAGCCTTTCACCTGGACGTCGCCTTCCTGCATGATGTTGAAGAGCCCCACCTGAATCTTGCCGGCCAAGTCGGGGAGCTCATTGATCGCGAAGATGGCGCGGTTGGCGCGCGGCAGCAGCCCGAAATGCATCGTGAGCTCGTCGGACAGGAGGTGCCCTCCCCGCGCGGCCTTGATCGGGTCCACGTCGCCGATGATGTCGGCGATGGTGACGTCGGGGGTGGCGAGCTTCTCCACGAAGCGGGCGTCGCGCGGCAGCCAGGCGACCGGCGCCTGGTCGCCCCGTTCGGTCACGAGCTCCCGGCCGTACTTCGAGATCGGCGCGAACGGACTGTCGTTCACCTCGCTGCCCGCGAGAATCGGGACTTCCTCGTCGAGCAAGGTCACCAGCTGGCGCAGGATGCGGCTCTTCGCCTGGCCGCGCAGGCCGAGCAGGATGAAGTTGTGGCGCGACAGGATCGCATTCACGAGCTGCGGGATCACCGTGTCCTCGTAGCCCACGATCCCGGGAAACAGGGGCGAGCCGTTCTCGAGCAGGCAGATCAGGTTCTCCCGCAGCTCGTCCTTCACCGTGCGACGGATGCGGGCGTCGCTCCCCCACTCGGTCTGTTTCAATTCGCCCAGCGTGGTCGGCTTGTTCATGGGTCGATAGTTAACCGGCCGCCTGCGGCGGTGTAAAGAGTCGAGCAGCGGCGACCCCGCGGGCGGGGAGGTCGAGCGTCACGCGATGGTCCGGGCCGACGCCGATCGCGTCGCCGTTCATCTCCACCAGGTTGGTGCGCCGCGCCTCGCGGAACTCGACCGCCGCCGGCCCGACCGGCACCTTTCGGGCCGTGCCGGCCACGTCCAGCAGCTTGATGACCGCCCCCTCGCCGTCGTCCGCGGGCTTCGCGCCCACCACCAGCACGCCCGCGTCGGCGATCGCCAGCGCCGCGCCCTGCGCCGCGAGCGGTCCGGCGCCGGCGTTGGTGTACGGCGGGCTTACGTGCAGCGGCTCACACGCCGCCCAGCCGCGGCGCACGGGCTCGGCGGCATCCCCGCCGGGTGCGGCCCCGAGCAGCGAGATCCGGAAACGGCAGGTGTACTCGCCGCCCTGCCGCGCCGCGTAGTTCGTGTGCCAATAGTTGTTCATCGCGTAGGCGAACAGCGTGCCGTCCGGGGCGATCTTGCGACGCCACTGGCCGCGCACCACGTCGTTCAACGTGAACAGCGGCGTGTCCGGGCCGCTCCACAGCACGCCGTCCGCGCCCTCGTGCAGCCACACCCAGTGCGTGTGGCAGAACCAGTCGCGGCAGCTGCCCGGCTGCTGGTCCTGCTCGACGGTCATCCGTCCGAGCGGCACCTCGACCTCCACGGTCGGATTGAGGAAGGCGAACGGAAACGCGACGTACAGGGCTTCCTTCTCGAGCGTGGCGGTCTTGGTGCAGCGGTTCTCGATGTCGATCCACGGCAGGTCGTCGTACAGCGTCACGACGGACGTGAGCGCGGGGAACCCATCGAGCGTACGCGCGACGACGAGCCTGGTCCCGATCCCCGGGAGGCGCTCGCGCCGGGCGGAGGCGAGCCGGGCCGTCGCGACGCGCAGCTCGGGCGCCGCGGCCAGATGTTCGCGCGCGCCGTCGGTCCAGAGCGCACTCGCTGCGCCCCCCGTCACATACACCAGCTCGTTCAGCCCCGACCAGGCCCCGGACTTCACCCGCTCGCGACCGTCGCCCCCCGTGAGCGAATGGATCGCGCCCGTCCCGGGATCGAGCACGACGTGGAAGCTCCCCGTCTGCGCCTCGAGTCCCGCCCCGCCGTCCTGCGGGGGGTTCGGCGTGCCGGCGCGCTCCGCCAGCGCCAGGTAGCCGAGCGCGGGGACGTCCCGCGCCATGACGAGCGCGGACCCGTCCGGCAGGTCGACGGCCGGCCACTCGCGCCCGTCGGACACGAGCCGCCGGCCGGCGCCGCCGGGTAGGCGCAGCACGTCGGTGCGCGGCCAGCTGGACGCGTTGAACACCAGGCGGCCGGGGCCCGCCGCGCTCGCGCGCCCGATCCGGAGCAGTCCTTCCGCCAGCTGTTGCTCCAGCGCGGCCGCGGCGCCGTCCAGGAACCGCCGCTTGTACTCCCACTGCGCGACGGTCTGCCGGCCCTCCGGTTCCGACACGCTCTCGGCCGCGCCCCAGGTGTGCTCCCCGAACAGCAGCAGGTCCCGCCAGATCTGGCGGCGCTCGTCGGCGCGGCGGCGGATCCGCGCCGCGCCGTCCGCGTCGGCTGCTTCTGTCTTCCCGTCCCATAGCGCGAGCAGCTCGGTGGCGCGCGCCGCGAGCTGCGCACTGCGGTAGCGCGCCAGCTCCGCGGCCGTCGAGGCCGCGCCGTCCTCCCAGTACAGGCCGGTATCGCCGCGCCGTACGGGAAGCTTCGTTCCGAAGCGCCGCTCCACGTCGCGAAAGAAGTCCTCCGCCCGGCCCGCGACGATGCGCGGGTAGGCGTAGCGCCGGCGGAACTCCTCGAAGTTGTCCACCAGCCGCTCGTCCGTGAGCGCGTTGTCCCACTGGGCGCCGTACAGCAGCGCCACGTCATAGGGGTATCCCGGCGAGACGAACACCGGGTTCGTGAGCAGCCAGTCGGAAAGACGCCGCGCCATGGCGTCGGGCCCGACGTCGAACCCGAAGCGCAGCGCGTCGCCGTAGTGGTACGCGCGCCAGTGCAGCACCCGGCCCCCGTCCGGTCCCTCCCACCAGTAGAGCTGCGGGTAGGCCGTCCATTCCCCGGTGAGCCCGATGCGCGTCGCCTCGGCCTCGGGAAGCAGCGGCAGCGCCCGCTCGGGGTTCGGGCCTGTCGCCAGATAGCGCACGCCGCTCGCTGCCAGCACCGACGGGAGCGTGAGCGTCTGCCCGGGCACGTCCGTGAGCTGGGCGCTCAGGTAGCCCAGCCCGTGTTCCCGCGCGAACCGCCCTGCGGGCCACGCAATGCGCGCCAGGGTCTCGTGGTCGAGGATCCCCGTCAGCATGTTCGCGAACGACGCCCCGAAGCCCACCTTGCCGTCGCGGATCGCCTGAACCAGGGCGTCGCCCGCCGCCGGCGAGCGGTTCTCGACGTAGGACAGCACCTGCAGGGCACACTCCGCGCTCCACCGGAAGTCGGGGTGCGCGGCGAGTCGGGCGAGGGCGGCGTCCAAGTTCTTGCGGTGGACCTCGAGGCAGCGCTCCTGCAGGTCGGTATAACCGACGTCGGTGTGGTTGGTGGCGAGCCAGTACAACGTCCAGCGGCGCGGCGGGGCGAGTCGCACCTTGCGCCGGGCCACGCGTTGCTTTCCCACCTCGAGGTCGATCTGAAAATCCGACGGCTCCGACAGCGGCACCCACACCTCGCCCGCGAAGCCCGCGCCTGCGGCGCTCCCCGCGGGGAGGAGGCCCGCCGTGCCCACGAGCGCGCCGCGGCGATCGGTCACGCGCGCCCGGGCGGCAGGCGCGTCCAGGCCGGTGACGGTGACGCGCACGAGATTGCGCCGCCCGTCGGGCTGCTGGTACAGGGGCGTGGGCGACGCGTCGATCGTGATCGGGGGAGCGGGGGGCGGGGAGAGGTACCGGCCGACGAACGGCAGGCTGCCCAGCCAGGCGACGAAGCTGCGGCGGTCGTAGCTGGGCTCGGTGTCAGGCACTTGCGGGAGCACGCGTAGTATACCCCAAGGCGCCGTCAACGCCCTTGACTCCGGGGGGCCCGACGCTAGGTTCTCCCGCCGAAGCCCCCCCTTAACCGCCACTCTTTTCGCCAGGAGTCTGCATGAAGCGTCTCGCAATGGTCCTCGCCGTCGTGGCTATGAGCGCGTGTTCCAAGCCGGAGCAGAAGGCCGCGGCTCAAGGCCAGACGATGCAGGACACGTCGCACATGATGATGATGTCCGACACATCGAAGATGATGGCTGACACCGCGAAGCACATGATGGCGCCCGACACGTCCAAGAAAATGGCTCCCGCAACGGCGCCGGCCGCGAAGAAGCCGGCCGCCAAGAAGTCCGCCGCCAAGCGGCCGTAGTCGGCGCTCCGCGGTCAGTGTGACGATGCCCGGGACTCGCGCCCGGGCTTGTCGTTTTTCAGGAACCACCCCACGCTGCGTCGCACGGCGCTCGCCGCCGTGAACGGCGGCTGCCAGGCGAGCTCCCGCCGGGCGCGCTCGTCGACGTAGGGGTTCTCCCCGGTGATGAACGCGGCCGCGGCGCGGGCGAGGCGCCGCGACGTGAGCACGGTCATCACGCCGCGCGCCAGACCCTCCGGGATCGGGATCGTCACGGGGCGCACGTCCAGCGCCGCGGCGAAGGCCGCCAGGAACTCGTGCTGCGTGAGCACCGGGGGCGCGTCGCTCGCCACGTTGTACACGCGGAACCCGGTGACCGGAGCGTCGAGCGCCGCCACGACCGCTGCGGCGACATTCCCCGCGTACATGCACGACAGGTGATTCGTACCCGGCCCGACGCGCGGCACCACGCGGCGGCGCACGACGCGGATGACCCGCGGCGTGAAGAGGCGGTCGCGCTCGCCGTAGATGACGTTCGGCCGGAGCGCCACAGCATTGAGCCCGTCCTCGGCCGCCTCCCGTACCGCCGCTTCAGCCAGCCGCTTGCTGCGGGCGTAGAAGTCGTGCTCGGGGATCGGTTGAAACGGGGAATCCTCGGTACGCCGCTCGGACTCCGGTCGATAGTTCGCGAGACCGCCGTAGACGGCGACGGAGGAGATGTGCACGAGCCGCGCCCTCGCGGTCCGCGCGGCGAGCGCGGCGAGGCGCGTGCCGCCGACGTTGACCGCCTCGTACTCCTGCCAGCTGGCGCGCTGCTGCAGCAGCGCGGCCGCGTGCACCAGACCGCGGACCCCGTGGGCCGCCGCGCGCCACACAGCGGCGTCCTGCACGTCGCCCGGTACCGCCTCCGCGCCGAGTTGCTCGATCACCGCGCGGCTCGCGGGGCGCACCAGCGCCCGCACCGACTCGCCACGGGCGCGGAGCGCCTCGATCACGTGACTGCCGACGAGGCCGCTCCCGCCTGTGACCAGCACCGTCATGCGGGTCCGACGAACGGCGTGGCGAACGGGAGGTCGACGACCCGCGCGTCGCGGCCCGCGGCGCGCACCATCACACCCGACCCCACTTCGCGCCGGATCAGGGCGAGCCCGATCCAGCGGCCGCCGCCCGCGACGCCGCTCTCGGGCACCCAGGCGAGGCTCGTCACACGTCCGACGTCGCGATCGAGGTGCGTCACGCTGCTCCACCCGTCCGCCGGCGTGGCGGGCGGCTCGGCGTCGAACAGCAGACCCCGCAGGTAGCGGTTGGTGTGGCCGCGAAAGTGCAGGCGCGAGACGGTCTCCTGGCCGGTGTAGCACCCCTTGGTGTAGGAAACGCCGCCCAGCTCGTCGTAGCGGACTTCCTGGGGAATCGTCTTGTCGTCCACCTCGGCGCCGAGCCGCGGCCATCCCGCGAGAATGCGGGCGAGCTCGAGCGTGGCCGCGTCGACCGGCACGGCTCCAGCGGCCGCGAGACGGGCGCTCTGGACCTCGGTCTCCGCCATGGGCAGCGTGAGCTGCAACGTGAACGGCGCGCCTTCGGTCGCGCGCGCGATCTCGCTCGTGCCGCCCGGAGCCGCCACCACGCGGCCTGGGGCCGACGGCACGGGCAGCCCGGCGGCTCCGGCGACCGCGAGCGCGTTGGGGCCCGCCAAGCGGTACACCGCCAGCTCGGCCGTCCGGTCGGCCAGCCGCGCGAGACGCGGCGGCACCGAGCGGGTGAAGATCGCCAGCGCGCGCTCCCGTCCCTGCGCCGCGATCGCAAAGCTCATCGTGGCCCCGAGTCTCGCGACCCAGGCGTCGACCACGATCATGCCCTTGGGCGTGAGCAAGGCGCCGTAGACGAACGCTCCGTCTCCCGGCTTGTCGACGTCGTTGGTGAGCAGCCCCTGCGCGGCCGTGACGGCGCCGGGTCCCGTCAGCGTGACGACGGCTGCCTCGGCCTGCGCCATGACCGCGCCGGTACGCAGGGCGGCGAGCCGCGCCGGCGACACGGCACCCGGAATGAGGCGGGCGACCGTCGTCGGTGGGGAGGAGGGGCCGGGCCCTGGCGGAGGAACACCGCTCATCGGTCGGCGAGCGCGAGCAGTTCAGCCGGGTCGTGGCCGGCGAAGTCGGACCACACGAGGTCGGCTCCCGCCCCGGCGAGCGCGGCCGAGGGGTGGCTGGTCGTGAGCATGGCGCAGCGCATCCCCGCGGCGCGAGCGGCGTGCAGCCCCGGCAACGAGTCCTCGATCACCACGCAGTGGCCGGCCGGCAGGGGTCGACGGCGGTCGAGCGCGCCGCGCGCCGCCAGGTACCCCGCCGGGTCGGGCTTGCACCGCTCCACATCCTCGGCGGCGACCAGCACGTCGAAATACCGCTGCAGCCCCGCCCGGCCGAGCACCAGCTCGACTTCCTGCCGCAACGCCCCTGAGACGAGCCCGAGCCGGAAGCGCTCCGCCGCGCGCGGCACGAAGTCGGCCGCGCCGGGCACGAGCGCCAGCGATCGGTCGATCAATTCCTGGTACACACGAGACTTTTCGTCGAGTAGCCGCTCGAGCTGCATCGCGGGAAGCGCCTTGCCGGCGCGACGGAAGGCCTCGATCAGACAGCGGCGGTCGTCGAAGCCGAGAAAATCGGAGTAGTACTGCTGGGGAGTGAGCGACAAGCCTTCCCCGGCGAGCACGACGCCCAGCGCCGCCCGGTGCTGCTCCTCGTCGTCAGCGATCACGCCATTGAAGTCGAACAGCACGGCTTCGATCATATTGGTTCAAGCATAATAGCCCGCGGCCCGGTACGACTCGTCGAGCAGTTCCACCGGGTGACGCACGGCGGCGGCGACCCCGCCGGCGGCGAGGCCGGCGCCGAGCTGCATCACGCACCCGGGATTCCCGGTGGCGACGACCTGCGGCGCGGCCGTGCGCAGCGACGCCAGCTTGGGCGCGAGCACCGCGCGCGACATCGCCGGCTCGAGCAGGGTGAACAGGCCGGCGCTGCCGCAGCACTGGGCGGCGTCGGCGAAGGATACGACGCGGAGCACCGGGATCGCGGCGAGCACCCGGAGCGGCTCGTCGGCGATGCGCTGCGCGTGCAGCAGATGGCACGGCGGGTCGTACGCCACCTGGACGTCGACCGGCGCCCCCGGCCGGGGCCCGCCCCCGGCCCCCAGTACCTCGGTGACGTCGCGCACCCGCGCCGCGAAGCCCGCGGCGTCGACTAGATGCCCGTACTCCTTGAGCATCGCTCCGCACCCGGCGCTGTTGACGACGATCGGCTCGGCGCCGTCGCCGAACGCCGCGACGTTCGCCCGGGCGAGCCGGCGGGCCTCCTCGCGCAGCCCGGCGTGCGCGTGCAGGGCGCCGCAGCAGACCTGCCCCCGCACCTCGCGGACGGCCCACCCGTTCACGCCGAGCGTGCGCACGGTCGCGTCGTGCACGTGGGCGAACAGGCCGTCCATGACGCAGCCGCGGAACAGCAGGACGGGGGAAGATGGGGAAGGACGGCGAGCGACGGGGGAGGTCTTGCGAGGTACCTTCCCCGTCTTCCCCCGTCTTTCCCCCTCCTTCCCCGGCTGGGTTGCGGCTAGCATCCCCATCGCGAACCGAAACCGCCCCCACCCCGCCAGCCGGCGCGGGATCCCGCTCGCCCGCAGCATCCGCGCGAGCGCGTACACGATGCGGGACGTGCCGGGCGACGTGAGGGCCCACAGTGCCGCGCGCGCGAGCGCGGAGGGACGGCGCCGGGTCGCGAGCAGGGCGCGGGCCGCCTCGATCCCCCGCCCGTAACCGACGCCCGAAGGGCAGACGGGCTCGCAGCCGCGGCAGCCGAGGCAGCGATCGAGGTGGAGCCGGAGGGCGGGGTCGTCGGGCGCGAGCTCCCCGGCCTCGAGCGCGCGCATCAGGTCGATGCGCCCCCGCGGGCTGTCGGCCTCATCGCCGGTCGCGAGGAACGTGGGGCACGCCTGGAGGCAAAACCCGCAATGGACGCACGTGTCGAGCGCCTCGAACCCGCCGCGCTCAGTCATCTGGCTGGGTCAGTCGGAGCCTTCGACCGCCACCACGAACGCTTCACCGGGGTCGAACGTCCGTCGCAGGCCCGCGACGAGCGGGCCTACGCCCTCGCGGTAGGCGCCGAAGTGGCCCACGGCGCTCCGGATCGGCCAGGGGGCGCGCTCCAAGGTGAGCGGCACCTCGAGCCCGGCGAGCGTACGGCGCAGCCGGCGCAGCCGGTCGATGGTCGTGTCCCCTGCCCAGCGGATCGCCCCGACGCCGGGGCTCGCCGCGACCCATTCGTCACCCACTTGATGCTGCAGCAAGTCGAGCAGCTCGTCGCTCGAGTCCGGGAGGCCGCCGGTGCGGAAGGTGATCGGGCGGGTGGCGAAGCTCTCCGCCGCCCGCATCCAGAAGCTGTGCGCCTCTTCGGCGCGCAGCGCCGTGAACCGCCCGCCGCTCGCGCCGCGCAGGCCCGCCTCCTCGGCGGCGACGAGGGCAGCCGAGCCTGCCAACCGGACGGCCAGGGCCCAGCCGGCGCGTCGCGCCAGGGCCGGGGACATCAGCTCGAGCGCCGCCGGCTGCAATCCTGCCGCGGCGACGTCTTCGGCCACTTGCGTCAGGTCCTCGCGGCTTCCCTCGAGCACGAACGTCTGGTCGGCGCGGGGCAGGGCCCGGAGCCGCAGGTGCACGAGCACGATCACGCCGAACGCGCCGAACCCGCCCGCCTCGAGTTTGGTGAGATCGTACCCGGCGACGTTCTTGACGACCCGACCACCGCTCTGCACCAGCCGGCCATCTCCCGTGACGAAGGTGACGCCGAGGATGTGGTCGCGCACCGCGCCGAAGCCGTGGCGCAACGGCCCCGCGGTCGCGGTGGCCACGACAGACCCGAGCGTGCGCCCGGCGAGGCCCGGGGGATCGAGCGCGAGCCAGGTGCCGCGATCGGCGAGTTGCTGGCGCAACAGGTCGCAGCCGATGCCGGCCTCGGCGGTGGCGGAGAGGTCCTGTGGCTCGATGGCCGGGACGCGATCGAGTCGCCGCGTCGTGAGCGCCAGGTCGGCGGGTGCGTCGGCCGGGAGCCAGGTCCCGGCGCCTTCCAGCCGGACCCGCCAACCTTCTTCACGCGCCGTGCCGAGCAACAGCGCCACGGCATCGGGCGAGGCGGGCGCCACCCGCGGGACCGCGTCGGCTCCGCCCGCGATCTCCACGGCGTCGTCGCCGAGCAGGGCGCGGACGCGGTCGAGCAGGCTCATGGGGCGGCCTCTGACTGACCCCGGGCGCCAGCCCGGGGAACCCCGGGCTCGCGCCCGGGGGTAGTCCACCCGCTCCATTCCCGGCACGCATGCACCGGCACCACCTTTCCCGGATTCACCCGCTCCTCCGGGTCCCACGCGCGGCGCACGGCGCGCATCGCGGCGAGCGACTCCGCGTCGAAGATCAGCGGCATGTAGCGCAGCTTGTCGAGCCCGACGCCGTGCTCGCCGGTGATCGTCCCGCCCGCCGCGACGCACGCCTCCATGATCGCGGTGCTCGCGGCGTCCACACGGGTCCGGAGGCCGGGGACGCGCGCATCGAACGAGATGTTGGGGTGCAGGTTGCCGTCCCCGGCGTGGAACACATTGCTCACCGTGAGCTGGTACGTCGCCGCGATCCGCCCGATCGTTTCGAGCACATCGGGGAGGGCGGAGCGCGGGACGACGGCATCCTGGACGACGAGGTCGCGCGACAGGCGGCCCATCGCGCCGAACGCCTTCTTCCGCCCCTGCCACAGGCGGTCCCGCTCGGCCGTGTCACGGGCGACGCGGATCGATGCCGCGCCGTGGACGGCGAGCAGCTCCTGAACCGTCGCGCTGTCGGCGGCCACGGCCTCGTCGGAATGCCCGTCGAGCTCGACGAGCAGCACGGCCGCCGCGTCGCGCGGGTAGCCCGCTGCGTACACGGAATCCTCTACCGCCCGAATGCACGACTGGTCCATCATCTCGAGGGCGGCGGGAACGATGCCGCTCGCGATCACGGCCGAAACCGCCTCCCCCGCGGCGCGGAGCGAGGCGAAGGCGGCGAGCAGGGTGCGCACCGCCCGCGGCAACGGCAGGAGCCGGACGGCGATCCGGGTGGCGATCCCGAAGTTTCCTTCGGAGCCGACGAACAACCCGACCACATCCGGCCCCCACGGCTCCCCGCCCGGGCTGCCGAGCTCCACGATGCGACCGTCGGCGAGCACGACCTCGAGGGCCAGCACGTGCTGCGCCGTGACGCCGTACTTGAGGCAGTGCGGGCCGCCGGCGTTCTCGGCGACGTTGCCACCGATCGTGCACGCCGTCTGGCTCGACGGATCGGGTGCGTAGTACAAGCCGTGCGGCGCCGCGGCCGCCGAGAGCCGCACGTTCACCACTCCGGGCTCGACCACCGCGACGCGATTCCCGGGATCGAGGGAGAGAATGCGGTTCAAGCGAGTCAGCACCAGCAGGACGGCGGCCCCGTCCGCCAGCGCCCCGCCCGACAGCCCCGTCCCGGCGCCCCGCGGCACGAAGGGCACGTCGTGCGCCGCCAGCAGGCGAACCACGGCGACCAGTTCGTCCCGGCTTCCCGGCAGCACTACCACGGCGGGCACCCGGCGGTGCGTCGGCAGGCCGTCGCGCGCGTACGTGAGGCGCTCGGCGGGCGCCGTACGGACGTGCCGCTCGCCCACGATGCCGGTCAGCGCCTCGACCAGCCCCGCGGTGATCACGTGGCCCGCTCGATCTGCGGGTGGGGCCCGCCGCGCCCGTTGCCCTTCGCCCGCTGGCGCACTGCCGCCCGGCGCTCGGCGTCGGCCGCGAGCGGTCGAACCAGGGTGGCGAGTTGGCGCAGCCGCGCCGTGGTGCTGCGCAGCGCCAACAACGCCCGCTTCGCGTCCGGGGCGAGCTCGAGCGCCGCCGCGACCTGGAACGACAGCAGCTGCGGGTCGGTCGCCAGCTCGATCACATCGTCCTCGCGGCCGGTGAGGATCCCCAGGGCCTGGGTGAGCTGCGTGAAGCCGTCGCGTACGTCCCCCGCCAGCGTCACGGCCTCGCTCGCCTCCACCGGCTCATCGTCGAACTCCTCCACGTGCGCCAGCCGGTAGGGACGGTCCGAGCCGACCCAGTCGACCAATACGAAGCGACGCTCCCCCACCGTCAGAATGTTGGACCGCCCGTCGGGCAAGCCCTGCGTGTTCTGGATCAACGCCACGCACCCCACATCTCCAGCGCGCGGCAGCGGCTCGCTCCCGGGCGGGTACTCGGCCGGCACGTACGCGATTCCGAACCGCCGATCGGCGGCGAGGCAATCGGCGAGCAGCTCGCGGTAGCGGGGCTCGAAGATGTGGAGCGGCTGTGGAGCTCCTGGGAACAGGACAATCGGGAGGGGAAAAATGGGAAGCTCGCGAGGCATGCCTAATAGTATCTAGACGCCAAGGTAGACGCCTAGATGCCGAGACGCTGAGTGGATATGAGTCAAAAGTGGCCAGGAAGAGCTCTTCCTGACCACCCGTATCTCACATCCACTCGGCGCCTTCGCGCCTCGGCGTCTACCTCACCGTCTAGGCTGCTCTCCAAAATCCTTTGAGCGCTCTGCCAGGTGACTCACGGAGTTTTTCGAACGCCCGCTCCCGTATCTGCCTGATGCGCTCCCGGGTGACGCCCATCAGCGCCCCGATCTTCTCGAGCGTCATCGCCTCGCTGCCCTCTTCCAGGCCGTAATAGAGGTAGAGGATCTTGCGCTCGCGTGGCGTCAAGTACTTCTGGAAGATGCGGTCGATGAACTCGCGCATCAGCTTGCCGTCCGTCTTTTCCTCGATCTCCCCGCCCTCCTGGCCCGCGAAGCGCTCGCCCAGCGTGGCCGCGTCCTTGTCGCTGCGATCCACCGGTGCGTCGAGCGACAGCTCGGCTGCCGTCATGCGGCGCGCGGTGCGGACATTTTCCACGGTGTCTTCGAGCGCGAGGGCGATTTCGTCGTCGGTGGGCTCGCGGCCGAGTTCTTGAGAGAGGTAGGTCTCGGTGCGGCTCATGCGGATCAGCTGCGAGTTCTGATTCAACGGGATGCGGACACTGCGGGTCTGCTCCGCCAGCGCCTTCAGCACTGCCTGGCGCACCCACCACACCGCGTACGAGATGAACTTCACACCCTGGTTCGGGTCGAACTTCTTCACCGCCTTGAGCAGTCCTTCGTTGCCGATGGCGACCAGCTCCGAGAGGTCGAGACCGTGACCCTGGTACTTCTTGACGTAGGAGATGACGAATCGGAGGTTGGCTGTGACGAGCCGCTCGGCGGCTTTTTCATCGCCCCGCTGCACGCGCCGCGCCAGGCGGCGCTCTTCGGCGGGATCTTTGATCAGGGGCAGCTTCTGAATGTCCTGCAGATACTGGTCGAATGCTCCGGAAGGATTGGCTCGAAAGAACGCCTTCACCTTACCTCCGCTCGACCGCGCCATAGCTAGGGCTCCGACGGTGGACGATGGACGGTGTCGCACAAGGCTGTGCGAAACGCCGTCAATATAGGAATCGCCCGCATTTGGTGCAAATCTCTGCGGTTTTCAACATCACAAATTGTTAGCGCGGTGCACGACTGCATCGTTTGTCCACTATCCACATCGCATGTGGAGAAATCGATGTTGACTGGGTGTTGAACACCTGCGCTCGAAACCTAGCCGGAATGTGGAGAGGTGGGAATCGTGTGGGAAGTTGTTGACGGATATGTGATTAAGTGTTGACGGCTACGTGACCAAAAACGCAACGTGATGCACGCCCTATTCCACCGGTGGGGGGCCGCTTATCATGCCCGCTCCTTCAACCGGGAGCTTCGCGTGAGCAGCATCATCTTGGGTCTCGTCTTCATCGTCGGCGGGCTGTCGGGGACGCTAGCGCTGGTCGGGACCAACAGCGGGACGGCGCTCGCGGTCGTCGGTGTGCTCCTCGTGGGTCGCGGCATCTGGCGCGTTCGCAAGCAACGCGCCCGGCAGGTCCAGGCGCTGTAAGTCAACAGCCACGGTCCCGGCTGTTAGGACCCTCGCAACACCTGCCTCACGATGTCCTCCGGCGCCGCGACGGTCCAGCCCGTCGGGACGCCCCCGTGCATCGACCCGATCGCCCGCGGCAGGGCGAAGCGCAGCGTGCCGGCGCGGGCTTTCTTGTCGACCTGCATCGCCGCCAGCAGCTCGGGCACGGCGGCCGGGTCCGGCAGCTCGAGCGGCAGGCCGTACCGCTCGAGCGCCCCGCGGATCCGCTCACCGGTCCCTCGCTCGGCGATCGCCAGAGCCTCCGCCAGCCGGGCCTCGTAGGCCATCCCGATCGCGACGGCTTCACCGTGCAGCACGGCGAACTTGCTGGTCGCCTCGATGGCGTGCCCCACGGTATGCCCGAAGTTTAGGGTCGCCCGGCGTCCCGCCTCCCGCTCGTCCGCGGCGACGACGTCCGCCTTGATCTCGACGGAACGGGACACGACGCGCTCCAGCACGTCGGCATCGCGCGCCAGTACGGCGCGGTGTTCACCCTCCAAGAACCCGAAGTACGCCGCGTCGGCGATCACGCCATGCTTCACCGCTTCCGCCATGCCCGCGGCGAGCTGGGCGACGGGCAGCGACGCCAGGACGTCCAGGTCGGCGACCACGAGGGCCGGCTGGTGGAACGCACCGAGCAGGTTTTTCCCGGCGGGGACGTCCACGCCCGTTTTGCCCCCGATCGCCGAATCGATCATCGCGAGCAGCGAGGTCGGGACCTGGACGTAGGGGACGCCGCGGAGGTAGGTGGCGGCGACGAACCCGGCTACGTCCCCCGTCACGCCGCCGCCCAGCGCGATCACCGCGCAGTCGCGCCCGAACTGGCGCGCCAGCATCCGGTCGGACAGGGAGGCCCAGGTTTCCCGCGTCTTGTTCCATTCTCCCGCCGGAAACTCGAACAGCTCGGCGGGCAGCGTGCCGTCGCGCAACCGGGCCACGACTTGCCCGCCGTACAGCTTCCCGACATGCGAATCGGTGATCACCACATAGCGGGCGGCCGGGCAGGCGGCCCCCACGAGCTCGGGGAGCTCGGCCAGGAGCCCGCGGCCGATGCGAATGTCGTACGACGCGTCCCGCTGTTCCGTGATCGGGACGCGGACGGTCACCACGGGACCTCTGACGCCCCGGCCGCGTGGTTCGCGACGCGCGCCAGCACGAACAGCAGGTCGGACAACCGGTTGAGATAGGGAACGACGGAAGACAGGCCGCCGGTCTCCTGCGCGCGGTGCAGCTGCACCACCGCGCGCTCGGCGCGGCGGCAGACGGTGCGCGCCAGGTGGAGCGCGGCCCCCTTCGGCACCCCGCCGGGAAGGATGAACTGCTGCAACGCGGGCAGCTGTGGCTCATAGCGGTCGATCGCGGCCTCGAGCGCGGCGACCTGCGCCCGGCCGAGCGGCGGCCCGCCGAGGGCCTTGGCGAGCTTCTCCGGGTCGGGCGTCGCGAGCTCCGCCCCGATCGTGAACAGGTCCTTTTGGACGGTCTCGAGCAGCTCGCGACAGAAGGTGCGAGGTTCCTGAGCGAGCGCGAACCCAATCGCGGCGTTGAGCTCGTCCACCTGCCCATAGGCCTCGACCCGGCGGTCGTGTTTCGGCACCCGCCCGCCGCCGAACAACCCCGTGTCTCCCCCGTCGCCGGTTCTGGTGTAGATCTTCACCCGCTCTCTCCTCCGCTCACTGCTCCCCTCTCCCTTCTCCCGTTGTCTCCCGTTACGATTGGGCGAATGCAAGACATCAAAGATATCACGATCATCGGCGCCGGCCCGACGGGACTGTTCGGCGCCTTTTACGCCGGGATGCGCGGCGCCTCGTGTCGCCTGATCGATACGCTCGACCAGGTCGGCGGCCAGCTCACGGCGCTCTATCCGGAGAAGTACATCTTCGATGTTGCCGGATTTCCGAAGGTCCTCGCCAAGGACCTGGTGCGCGGCATGGCGGAGCAGGCGCTGCAGTGGAAGGCTCCGGTGCACCTCGGTCAGAAGGTCGTCGGCCTCGAACGCGGATCGGATAACGGCGCGCCCCGCTTCACGGTGGTGACCGACGGGGACGCCTATCCGTCGCGCACCGTGCTCGTCGCCGGTGGGATCGGCGCGTTCACACCGCGCAAGCTGCCGCTCAAGGACGCGGACCACTGGTACGGCCGGGGGCTGTATGACCGCATCCTCGACCCGGCGGTCTTCTCCGGAAAGCGTGTCTTGCTGGTGGGCGGCGGTGACTCCGCGTTCGACTGGGCGGTGAACCTGCAGGGGGTCGCGCAGCGGGTCCTGATGATCCACCGCCGCGACGGGTTCCGCGCCCATGCCGCGACGGTGAAACAGGTGCAGGAGCTATGCGCCGCGGGCAAGATGGAGCTGCGCACCTTCTGGGAGCTGAAGGAGATCCACGGCGGTGACCGAATCGAGGCCGCGACGCTCGTCAACAACAAGACCAAGCAGCAGGAGCGTGTGGACGTCGATTGCGTCGTCCCGCAGCTCGGCTTTGTCTCATCGCTCGGCGCCATCGCCGAGTGGGGGCTCGAGATCGAGAAGGGTGAGATCAAGGTGTCGCAGACGATGGCGACCAACATCCCCGGCATCTTCGCGGCCGGAGACATCATCACCTACCCGGGGAAACTCAAGCTCATCGCCACCGGGGCGTCCGAGGCCGCGATCGCAGTGAACCACGCGGTGCACTTCATCAATCCGGCGGCCAAAATCGAGCCGGGACACAGCTCGAACATGGCCATCTTTGGGCAGACGGAAGACTAAGACTAAGAGACGTCGCGAAAAGACGTCACGAAGAGACGTCACGGGGCGACGTCGTCCCGCGACGCTGTTTCGTGACGTTTCTCCGTGACGGTTCATCGAGACGTTTTTCCTATCTCGACCACCACCGAGTCAATCTGCGCGAGCATCTGTTGATACGGAACGGCGTGCGTGTTCGCCTGGATGCTGAACGTGATCGTGCGCCCATTGGGACGCTCGATGAAGCCGGAGAGGCTGTTCACCCGGTCGATGCTCCCGGTCTTGGCGATCACTCGCCCCTCGACGGCGGTGCCGGCGAAGCGCTTGAGCAGGGAGCCCGGCTGCCCTGAATGCGGCAGCGCCGCCAGGAAGGGCGCGCGCTTGGGATGGCGGTGCATGTAGGCGAGTAGCTGCGTGAACGCGTGGGGAGTCACGAGGTTCCCGGCAGCGAGGCCCGAGCCGTCCTCGAGCGCGAACGCCGTCGAGTCGATCCCCACGGAGTCGATCAGGAAGCGGCGCTCGACGTCGAGCCCCGCCTTCCAGGAGCCCTCGCCCTTGCGCTCGCGACCCAGGATCTTGAGCAGCATCTCGGCGAACCAGTTCTGGCTCGAGTTCAAGATGGGGAAGATGATGTCGGCGAGGGGGCGGCCGCGGTACTCGACGAGCGGCGCGCAACAGCCGCGGCCGGTGCGGTAGGTGAGCGAGTCGGCCGTGCCGGCCGTGCCGCCCTCCACCGACACGCCCTGCTTCATCAGGGAGGCGGCGAGCGCGCGCGCCGCGTAGCGGTTGGGATCGGGGAGCGCGAAGCTCTCGATCCAAGGCTTGCGGCCGAGCGCCACGGTCCCTTCCGCCCAAATGTCCCAGCTGCCGGGCGTGCGGAAGAAGTTGTCGCCGATGGTCGTGCTCGAGTCCGCCGGCACGGTGCGGGCGCGGTTCTCGAAGGTGAACAGCCCCAACTCGGGCGACCAGGTGATCGTGGGCGGCTGGTCCACCGCGGCGCCGGGGGCGATATGGAAGTCCACGCTGTTGTCGTGGAAGCCGAGCCCCGAGACGGGAGCGGCGTACCACCAATTCAAGTCCCAGGCGTTCCAGCCGGGATGGACCAGCACCGGCTCGAAGTAGGACCCGTCGCCTACGAGCCTTCCGGTGACGCGTTTGAGCCCGCGCGCGCGGATCGAATCCGCGATCGCGTCGACCGCGGTGAACGCCGAGTCGCACGCGCCCGGGGCGAGGCTGTCGACCGAAAAACACCGCTCCGACCACGTCGGGTCGCCGCGCCCGTACAACACGAGGTCACCGTACAGCACGCCGTTGTCGACGCGGCCGTTCGGGTACACGCTGGTCGTCACGCGATAATCGGCCGGCAGCAGCACCGTCGCCGCCGCGCTGACCACCAGCTTGGTGTTGCTCGCCGGGACGTAAAACCGGTCGGCGTTGCGCGCGAACAGCACCTTGCCGTCTTCGACGACGTACACACCCCAGTTCGCCCGGTTGAACGGCGGCTGGTCGAGCAGCGTCGCCAGCCGTCGCTCCAGCGACCCGCGGAGCGGCGCGGTCCGGGGCCGCGACTGGGCGGCCAGGGTCGAGCTAATCGTAAGCGATGCGAGGATCAGCTTTCGCATAGAGCAGATCGGTGACGAGGTTCACGGCGACGAAGACGACCGACATGAAGAGGATGCTCCCCTGGATTGCGGGGAGGTCTCGCTTGTCGATCGCGGTGAGCACGTACCGTCCCAGCCCCGGCCAGCCGAAGATCGTCTCGGTGAGGACGCTGCCGGTGAGATAGTTGCCGGTGTCGAGCCCCAGCACCGTGATCACCGGCACCAGGGCGGTGCGGAAGCCGTGCCGCAGCACGACCGCGCGCTCGGGCAACCCCTTGGCTCGGGCGGTGCGGATGAAATCGCTGGACAGCACCTCGAGCATCGCGGCGCGGGTCATGCGCGCCAGGAAAGCGATCGAGCGCATGCCGAGCGTGAACGCGGGCAGCACCAACGCCGCGAGCCCGCCCGACCCGGAGGGTGGGAGCCAGCGGAGCGCCAGCGCGAACACGAGAATCAGGAGCAATCCCACCCAGTACACCGGAAAGGAGACCCCCACGTAGGAGACCAGCATCCCGAGCCGGTCGACCAGTCCTCCCGGGCGGACCGCCGACACCACGCCGAGCGAGATCCCCGAGACGGCGGCGAGCGTCATCGCGGCGAGCGCCAGCTCGGCGGTTCGGGGAAAGCGCTCCCGCAGGTCCTGGGCAATCGGCCGCTGGGTGATGTACGACCGGCCCAGGTCCCCGCGCACCACGGCCCCCACGTAATGGATGAACTGGGCGGGGAGGGGATCGTCGAGGCGCAGCTCGGCGCGCAGTCGGGCGATCGTCGCCGCATCGGCGCGTTCCCCCACCATCGCCGTGACGGGGTCCCCCGGCGCGACGTTGAGGAGCAGGAACGCGACGACGAGCACACCCAGCAAGGTGGGCAGGGTGAGGAGCAGGCGGCGGGCCAGCAGCGGGATCACGGGGCGCGCCGCGCTCCCGTCCAGTGCTGCCCGTTGAAGATCACCGGCACGTCCCACCCGGTCACGTCCGGGCGCTTCGCCCACAGGTCCGTGGGGAACCAGAGATACAGCCAGGGGGCGGCGCGGTACACCCGCGCGTCGATCTCCTGGTACAGCGCGGTGCGCGCCGCGTCAGCGGTGGTGCGGCGGGCGCGCAAGATCAGCGAGTCGGTGACAGGATCGGCGTAGAACGCATAATTTCCCCCCGGGCCGGCGCTCCCCGAGTAAAACAGGGGATACAGAAAACTGTCGCCGTCGGGGTAGTCAGCCCACCAGTCCAGCACCACCATGTCGGTTTCACCCTTGCGGGCCGCCTCGCGCTGGCTCGACGCATCGCGCTCGACCAGCTCGATCTTGATGCCGACCGGCTCGAGCTGGGCTTGCACCGCCTGAGCGACCCGCGCCAGCTCGACATTGCTGGCATTGCGCCACAGCTGCAGCGCGATCCCGCTCCCATAGCCCGCGGCGGCCAGCAGCCCCTTTGCCGTGACCGGGTCGTAGTGGTAGCCCGCGCGCGCGGTGTCGCTCCCCGCCAGCCCGGGCGGGATCGCTCCCCGCGCGAGGATGCCACGCCCGCCGTACACGCTGGCGAGCACCTCGGGCACGTTCACGGCGTAGTTGATCGCCTGCCGCACCTTGGGGTTCTGCAGGGGGCCGCGCCGATTGTTGAGCGCCACGTAGACCACCCGCAGCGCGGGCTTTTCGAGCAGCAGGTCGGGGTGCTGCTGCCGCCAGCGCACCGTCTCGCCGAACGGCACCTCCATGACGCTGAGCCTCCCCGCCTCGAACTCGGCCGCCCGCGTCAGCGGCTCCGGGATGATCCGTACCGTCAGTGTGTCGGCCGCCGGCGTGCCGCCCCAATAGTCCGGGTTGCGCGCAAACACGAGGTAGTCATCGTGCTGCCAGGCGACGAAGCGCCAGGGACCGGTGCCGACCGGACGCTGACCGAGCTCCGCTTGCGGGGACACGGCCGCCGGCACAACCGCGGCCACCGGCATCGCCAGGAATTTGGGAAAGATGGCGAGCGGCTCGGCCAGATCGAACAGGACGGCCGAATCTCCCAGTAGCTGGATGCCCGGCACGTCGCTCGCCCGGCCGGCGGCATACGCCTCGGCGCCGGCGATGGGGTAGAGCGGCCACGCGCGCCCGCCGCGTGTGCCCGGGGCGAGCACGCGCAGCAAGCTCTGCCGGACCGCGGCCGGCGTCACGCGCGTGCCGTCGTGGAACCTGACGCCCGCGCGCAGGTGGAACACGTACCGGCTGCCCGTGCGGGACACCGTCCAGCGGTCCGCCAGCGCAGGGAGCAGCTTGCCATCCGGGTCGAACTGCGTGAGCCCATCGTAGACGAGGGCGACCATCTCGCCGGTCGGGACATCGGTGGACAGGGCTGGGTCGAGCGAGCGCGGGTCGTACGTCTCGTAGTATACGAGCGACGTGTGGTGCGAGCCGGGCTGCCGGGCGCCCGCGTTTCCCCCACTGCCGCAGGCGGCGGGCACGACAAGACAGGCGAGGGTGGTCACTCGGAGCGCGCGCATGCGTTCAGGTGTCGAAAAGGTTGACAGTGCGGCGGGAGGTAGCCAACATAGGGGAGCGGCCCGACCGCGTCAATTGCGTGCCCTCCTTTCTTTCCTGCTCGTCGCCGCGTGCGCGGCGGCTCCCCTCGCGGCGCAGCAAGAGCGGGTGGTGCGCGGCCTTTCCTTCGAGGGCAATCACGCCATCGACGACTACACGCTGGGATCGGCGATCGCCACGTCGAGCTCCAGCGTGTTCGCGAGCCTGTGGTTGCTGCGCTGGATGGGGCTCGGCGAGAAGCGCTACTTCAACGAGCTGGAGTTCCGGCGCGACGTGGTGCGGCTGCTGCTGCTGTACCGCCAGAGCGGCTACATGAATGCCGTCGTGGATACGGTGGTGCGCCGGGAGGGCGGAGACGTCCACGTGCTGTTCCGCATGTACGAAGGCGAGCCGGTCCGCCTCACCAAGCTGACGCTGGTGGGCCTCGACTCGCTGCTCGACGTCGTGGCGCTCAAGCGTATCCTCCCGCTCCAGGAAGGCGCCCCTTTCAACCGGATGCTGTTCCAGGCATCCGCCGACACGATCGCGGACCGGTTGCGGAACGTCGGGTATCCGTACGCGGAAGTCTTGCGGAACTACGATGTGGACGCCGCGGCCTTGAGAGCCGAGGCGAGCCTCGAAGCCGTGCCGGGGCCCCGCGCGCGGATCGGACGGGTGGTCATCACTGGCCTCGAGCAGGTCGACACCGGGACCGTGCGGAAGATGCTGTCGGTGCACCCCCACGACCTGTTCCGGCAGGATCGGCTGTACCAGAGCCAGCGCGATCTGTACGGCATGGGAGTGTTCCGGTCCGTGAACGTGGTACTCGCCGACTCCGCGCCCCGCCCCGGCGACTCGACGGTCACTGTGCTGGTGCGCGTGGGGGAGGGGCCGCGTCATCGGGTGCGGGTCGGCGCCGGGTACGGCAGCCTCGACTGCTTCCGGGTGCAGAGCGGCTGGACGGCCTTTGACTTCCTGGGCGGCGCCCGCGCGCTCGACCTGTCGGCGCGGGTGTCCAAGCTGGGGGTCGGCTCGCCCACCAATGCCGGACTTCGGAGCAACGTGTGTCATTTCCTGCATGACGACTTCACGTCCGACACCATCAATTACAACGTGGGCGTGACGTTGCGGCAACCGGCCTTCTTCTCGCCCCGCCACACCGCGACTCTCGGGCTGTTCGCCGAACGGCGCTCCGAGTTCAAGGCGTACACGCGCCAGGCGATCGGCGTGAACGCGGCCGTGACGCTGAACGCCCGCCGCAACGTCCCGGTGACGCTGGGCTACGGGTTTTCGGTGGGGCGCACCACGGCCCCCCCCGCGGTGTACTGCAGCGTGTTCCGGGTGTGCGACGAAACCGATCGCGGGTTGCTGGCGCGCTCCCGCCGCTTCGGCGCCGTCACGGTCTCCGGGGTCCGGGACCGTGTGAATTCGGTGCTCGATCCATCGGCGGGGAACCTCATCACGGCGTCCCTGATGCACGCGTCGCGGCTCGTCGGCTCGGATACGCTGTACGAGTTCAACCGCGGCCAGTTCGAGGTGTCGTACTACTACCCGCTCGGCCGCCGCGGCGTGCTGGCGTGGCGGACGCTCGCGGGGACGATCGTGCCGGCGCGGCGGATCGCCCTGGCGGGCCAGAGCGTACATTTCATCCCGCCCGACCAGCGCTTTTACGGCGGCGGCCCGAACTCCGTGCGCGGCTACGCCCGCAATGAGCTAGGGCCCCGGGTGTACGTCACCGACGACACCACCGGAGGCGTGTACCGCAACGTGACCGCGTCGCCGATCGGGGGGAACTCCATCGTGGTCATGAATGCCGAGCTGCGGTTGCCCACGCCGTTGTTTCCGGATCGGATGCGCCTCGCCCTATTCGTGGACGCCGGCCAGGTGTGGGAGCGGGGTGGGGACCCGGGCACGGTGACCGGCGTGCGAGTGACACCCGGCGTCGGTTTGCGGTTCACGACGCCGCTCGGCCCGGTGCGGCTCGACGCCGCCTACAACGGCTATCCGGCGGAACCCGGGCCGCTCTACTTCCAGGACAACACCACCCAGAGTCTGACCCTCGTGCCCAATGCGGTTTACCAGCCGGGGCTGGCTGCGGGCTTCTGGCGGCGCGTGATCGTGCAGTTCGCCGTGGGGCAGGCGTTCTGATGGTCCGCCGCTCGCTCGGCGTCGCGCTCTGGATGATCGTCGGGCTGCTCGCCTGTTTCCTGGGCGCGCTGTCCGCGCTCGTCGGCACGGGCGCCGGTCGGGCGTTGCTGGCGCGCGTGATGGAGAGCGCGCTGGCGCGGGTGTTCACGGGGTCGATCGAGGTGGCCGACGTGCGCGGGTCGCTCCTCACCGGCGTCACCCTCACGGGGGTTCGGCTGTTCGACGCCGACACGACGCTCGTCGCCTGGCTGCCGCGCGCCGACCTGGCGTATAACCCGTTCGACTTCGCGGCCGGCCGGGTGGTGCTGTTCGAGTTCGCCCTGCGGCAGCCCGTGATCAACATCGTGCAGCATCGGAGCGGCCGGCTCAACATCGAGGAGCTGCTGCGGCTGGGCGGCCCGGACACGGGCTCCGGTTCCTCCCGCCACGGACCGGCGACGCTGATCTTGTTCCGCAACGTGCAGATCGAGGACGGCAGCCTCACGCTGCGGTTGCAGGCACCGCGCGCCGAGCCGGGCGATTCGGCGCTCGAGATCCAGTCAGGCAGCCCGAACGGCCGGATGCGGGTCCGGCGGTTCGAGCACCTGGACGCCCGGCTGGCGGCCCTCCAGGTGTCGTCACCGGTGGAGCGGGGCATCGGGATCGATGTCAGCCGCCTCGCGGTCCAGAGCAGCGACCCCGCGCTGCGGCTGGTGGACGTGGCGGGCCGGCTGCGCGTGCTCGGGGACTCGCTCGAGGTCGACCTGTCGCGGGTCAAGTTTCCCGGGTCCGCGCTGCGGGCGGCGCGGGGCCGCGTATCGTGGCCGCGGGGCCCGCTGCTATTCGATCTGTCCCTGCACGCCGACTCGGCGACGCTCGGTGATTTTCACTTCATCGATACGCGGTTCGCGCCCGGCGCCGTGCTGGCGGGCGGCGTACGCCTCAAGTCGCACGGCCAACGCGTGCTCGAAGTCGGACTCGACCCGCTGCGCCTGACCGAGGGCGGCGGCACCGTGACCGGTCGCCTCACAGCGCTGTCCGCCAGCGACTCGGGGCTCGTAGCGCTGCGCGACGCCGACCTGGACGCCCAGGACTTCGACCTCGAGTTCGCCCGCCCCTTCCTTGATACGCTGCCGTTCGCGGGCCGACTGAGCGGCCACACGACGGCCACCGGCCCCGTCTCGGGTCTGACCCTCGAGATCGACTGGGTGTTTCGCGATTCGCTCGTGCCCGGTCAACCCGCGACGCGGATCCGGGGCCGGGGCGACGTGGGGCTGGGTGGGAGCGGCTTGCGGTTCCAGCCCTTCACGGTAGAGGCGGCGGCCGTCGACTGGGGGACGGTCGGGCGACTTGTCCCCGCCGCCGCACTGCATGGCGTGTTGTACGCCGCGGGCACCTTGAGCGGGCCGTTGAAGAACGCGCAGTTCACCGGGACGCTCGAGCACCGCGACGGCACGCTAGCGCCCAGCCGGCTCACCGGCACCGTGCGCCTGGACGGCCGGAGCGACACGCTCGGCGTGTACGCGGACGTGGCCGCCGACTCGCTGTCGTTCGACGGGCTCAAGGGGAGCTTCCCGACGCTGCCGTTCTCCGGCGCGGTCGCCGGCACGGTGAAACTCGCCGGGCCGCTGCCGCAGCTCGAGACCCATGCCGTGCTCCACTCGGCGGGCGGCAGCGTGCAGGGCGATGGCGTGCTGCTGCTGGGCGCGGGTGCACCGGGCCAAGGCGTCCGCGACTTCACGCTGCGCGCCCGCGACCTGGACCTCGCCAGCTGGCTCGAGCGGGCGCCCGCAACGTTGCTGTCGTTCACCGCGCAGGGCGACGTCGCCGCGGACTCAGGCGCAGCGCCGGTCGGGGTGGTGCGGGTCCGGGTCGAACCGTCCCTGTTCGCCGGCACGCCGCTCGATTCGGGGCTGGCGGCGGTCCGGCTGGCCGACCGGCACCTGTACGTCGATTCGCTGCGCCTCGTGCAGCCCGGGCTGATCGCTACGGGTGGCGGTACCCTGGGCTGGGGTCGCGGGGACCGTGGAACACTGGCGCTCGATTTCGACGCCGACAGCCTGAACTCGCTCGACTCGCTGCTGAGCTGGGTCACGGGGAGCGACATGACGGCGGGCGGCGATCCGGGCGATCCGGACGATCGCGCGGTCAAGCCGCTCACGGGAGCGGCCCGGGTGCTCGTGAGCCTGGAGGGGTCGCTCGACTCGCTCGGCCTCGACGTCCGGGCGAGCCTCGAGCGCCTGCAATGGCGCGGCTGGGCGGTGCCGCGGGAGGGGCGGGCGCGGCTCGTCTATCGGCCCGGTCCGGTGCCGGTGTTCGAGTTCGACGCCACGCTCGATTCGTTGGCGCACGGAGTCCTGGGCTTCGGGGCCGCCGCCGCGTCGCTGCACGGCACGCGTGACTCGCTCGTGTGGTTCACCCGTTCCCGCGTCGGCGAGGGAGGGGCGTTCCTGGCGGGCGGGCGGTTCGCGCGCAGCCGACAGGTCACCGCAGTGGGCGTCGACTCTCTGGCGCTGCAGCTCCCCGGCGACGTGTGGGTGCTCGAGCGGCCGACCGAGCTGACGGTGACCGACTCGACGGCGCGCGTGAGCGGCCTCTCGCTGCGGAGCGTGTACGGGGCGGGGAAGCTCACGTTCGCCGGCGACCTCCCCACGCACGGCCGCGCCGACGCCCATCTGCAGCTCGAGTCGTTCCCGCTGGTCGGCGTGTACGCGCTGCTCGAGCGCGACACGGCGGGCGTGGGCGGCGTGATCACCGCCGCGGCGGGTTTGACCGGGACGCGGGCGGATCCCGTGTCCACCGGCACGTTCTCGGTGACGAACGGATCGTTCGGGGAGTTCCACGCGCCGTTCGCGGACGGCACGTTCGACTATCGCGCGCGCCGGCTCGACGCGGCACTGAACCTGTGGCGATCGGGCCAGCAGATCCTGACCGTCCGGGCGCACCTGCCGCTCGACCTGTCGCTCGTTCCGGTGGAGCGGCGCCAGCTTCCCGACACGCTGTTCGTGCGGGCCACCGCTGACAGCGTGGATCTGTCGGTGCTCGAGGCGCTGACACCGGCGCTGCGGCAGGTGGAGGGAATGTTCTCGGCCGATCTGGGCATCGCGGGCACGTGGGATTCCCCGCGGCTGCGCGGCACGCTCGGCGTCGCGGGCGCCGCCACCATTCCCGCCTTGAACGTGCGCTACGAAGCCGTGAACGGCCGCCTCACGCTTTCGGGGGATTCGATCGCGATCCAGACACTTTCCGCGCGGAGCGATCGGGAACGGGGGCGGATAGATGTGTCCGGCGTCGTGCGGCTGGAGCAGCTCACACGCCCGGTGCTCGACCTGCGCATCGCCGCGGACCAGTTCCGGGCGCTGGACCTGAAGAACAACGTCTCCATCACGGCGAGCGGCCAGCTGGCGCTGGCGGGCCCGGTGTTCGGTGCGTCGCTCACGGGGCGCGCCAACGTCACGTCCGGCGTGCTGTATTTTGCCGACCTCGTGCAGAAACGCATCGTGAACCTGGATGAACTGGCCGACACGTCGCTGGCGGCAATCATCCAGCAGCAGCGCCTGGGCCCGGAGTTTCAGAGCGTTTTCCTGGACAGCCTCCGGATCGAGGATCTCGAGCTCGAGATGGGGAGCGACGTGTGGCTGCGCTCCAGCGAGGCGAATATCCAACTAACCGGCAGCGTGCGCCTCACCAAGCTGCGCAACCTCTACCTCGTGAGCGGGACGCTGCAGGCGGCGCGCGGCACCTACCGGCTCAAGCTCGGCCCGGTGACGCGGGAATTCGTCGTGACGCAGGGGACGGTGAAGTACTTCGGCACGCCGGACCAGGACGCCGGGCTCGACATCGAGGCGCGCCATGTGGTCCACCCCGTGCCCACGCCGGCTCAGCGGAATCCGGAGGACATCACCGTCGTGGCCCACATCACCGGCAGCCTGCTGGTGCCGCGCGTGACGCTCGAGGCGGAGAAGCGCGACCTCTCCCAGACCGAGATCATCTCCTATCTGCTGTTCGGGAAGAGCAGCCTCGACCTGGGCGGCAGCGACCAAGGCGGGGGCGGGATCGCCGACCAGCGCGCCCTGCTGCAGAGCGCGCTGTCGGTGCTCTCGGGCGAGATCGAGCAGACGATCGTGTCGGGCGGCGTGCCCGTCGACTACGTGGAGATCCGTCCCGGGGGCGGCGGCCAGGGGGACCCGCTGCTGGGTTGGCAGTTCGCCGTGGGGCGACAGCTCGGGACCAGGACGTTCCTGGTGCTGAACGCCGGGTTCTGCGAGGGGCGGCAGGTCGGCGTGCGCAACACACTGGGCCTGTCGCTGCAGTTCCGGATCAGCCCCGAGTGGCGCACCGAGGCGAGCTTCGAGCCGGTGCAGACGTGCGCCGACCCGAGCACCGAGTCGCAAGGCGGGACAGTGCCGCGCCAGGTGGGGTTGGACCTGTTCTGGGAGAAACGGTACTAGCGATGACCCGGGCCCTCCTCATCACGAACCCGGCGGCGGCGCGCACCGACGCACGCGCCGTCACCGCGATCCGCGACACGCTGCGGCGCGGCGGCTGGTCGGTCGACGTGCTCGCCACCACCCGGGCGGGCGACGCCCGCCGCTTCGCGGCCGAGGCGCGGATCCAGGGCTACGACGTGCTGGTCTGCTACGGTGGCGACGGCACGGCGATGCAGGTCGCGGCCGGCGCGGTGGGGAGCGGCATTCCGCTGGGCATCGTGCCGGGGGGCACGGGCAATCTGCTCGCCGGCAATCTGCGGCTGCCCAAGAGCCCGGCGGCCGCCGCGCGCGCGATCCTCAAAGGCAAGCCGTTGCCACTCGACCTCGGGAGCGTGGCGCGCGCGGATGGGACCCACTACTTCGCGGTGTGCTGCGGCACTGGGTTCGATGCGGCGCTGATGGCCGCGACCGGCTCGGCCGAGAAGTGGCGCTGGAAGATGGCGGCCTACATCGCGCGCGCCTTCGCCGCGCTCCCCGGCGTGACGAGCCCGCTGCACCGCGTGACCGTCGACGGCGTGGGCCACGACCTCCCGGCCGCCATGGTGCTGGTGGCGAACTGCGGCGAACTGGTCCCGCCATTCTTGCGCTTGCGGGACAATGTCGCCCCGGACGACGGATGGCTCGACGTGCTGGTGCTCCGGGCGGAGGGGACGATCGAGAGCCTCGCGGCGTTCTTCGAGTTGGTGCGCCGGCCGCGCAACGGGATGCGGCGGTTGTGGTTCGGCCGCGGCCGGGTGGTGCGGGTCGAGGTGCTTGACGGTACGGCGCGGCCGATGCAGCTCGACGGCGAGCCCTGGGGCGATACCCCGTTCGAGGCGCGCCTGCTGCCGGGCGCCCTCTCGGTGATCGTGGACCGCCGTGGCTGAGACCCTGCTCCTGGTCGACGACGACGCCGACGTGGTGCGCGCCGTCGGGGACTACTTCGAGCGCCTGGGCTACGAGGTGGCGCGCGAGGACACGGGCGAAGGGGGCATGGCGACGTTCCAGCGGCTGCGCCCCGACGTGGTGATCCTCGACTTGCACCTCCCCGACGTGGGCGGCCTCGAGGTGCTCGAGCGACTGCGCCCGCAGGGCGCGTCGGTCATTCTCCTCACGGGTCAGGGGGACATCGAGACCGCGGTCCGCGCCATGCAGCTCGGCGCCGAGCATTTTCTCACGAAGCCGGTGGACATGACACACCTGGCCGCGGCGACGGCGCGGGTGGCCGAGAAAGTGCGCCTGGCGCGGCAGAACGCACTGCTGCGTGCGCGCGATCACGAGGGCGAAGGGCTCGACTCGCTCGGCGTCTCGCCGGCGATGCGCGAGCTGGCGCGTCAGATCGAGCTGCTCGCGGCGAGCGACCGCTCGACCGTGCTGCTCGCCGGGGAGAGCGGGACGGGCAAGGGCTGGGCCGCGCGGATCGTGCATCACCTGAGTCCGCGGTCGCGTGGGCCGTTCGTCGAGGTGAACTGCGGCGGCCTATCCGCCACGTTCCTCGATTCCGAGCTGTTCGGACACGAGAAGGGCGCGTTCACCGACGCGAAGGAGCGCAAGCAGGGATTGTTCGAGCTGGCCGACGGCGGCACCATCTTTCTCGACGAGATCGGTGAGCTGGCTCCCGAGCTGCAGCCCAAGCTGCTCAAGGTGCTCGACACCAAGACCTTCCGGCGGCTGGGCGGGACGCGGGAGATGACGGTGAACGTGCGGCTGATCGCGGCGACCAACCGCGATCTGGCGAGCGACATCCAGGCGGGGCGGTTTCGGGAGGACCTGTACTACCGCCTCAGCGTGATGCCGCTCAAGCTGCCGCCGGTGCGCGAGCGCTCGCGCGAAGACCGCCTCGCGCTGGTCACCCGGATCCTGCTCGATCTGGGGCCGCAGATGCCGGGATGCCCGAGCGGGTGCAGCGCCGAGGCGCTGGACCGCCTCTTGTCGGCGCCGTGGCCGGGAAACGTCCGCGAGATGCGCAACGTGCTCGAGCGCGGTATGATCCTAGCTCGGGGGGCGGCGCAGATCGGCGTCGAGCACCTCCCGGCGGACCTGCGAAAGGGAGGTGGGGGCGGAGCGGGTGGGGGTGGGGGTGGGGGTGGGGGTGGAGGGAGCGGCGAGCGGCGTCACACGGCGCTGACGCTCGCCGACGTGGAGCGCCAGCAGATCGAGCGGGCGCTCAAGTTCCACGGTGGCAACCGCACGCGCGCCGCGCAGGAGCTCGGGATTTCGCGTGCGACCTTGATCAATAAGATTAAAGCGTACGCGCTCGACCTTTGAGGCCCCTATGGTAGACAAGCCGAAGCTGATGGAGCATGACGCGATGGTGTGCCGCTACTGCGGGAACGAGGAACGCGCCTCGGAAGGCTACCCCTGCGCCGACTGCGGGACGTTCATCTGTCTGATCTGCTCGTTTCGGGGAATCACCCGCTGCAAGGCGTGCGAGGAGAAGGCCAAGGCGAAGCAGCAAGCCTAGCTGCGTCGCTTTTCGACCTCCCGCGCCACGTCCTCGGCTGACGTGCCGAGCTCCTTGGCGAGCTTCTCGATCGCGTCGTCCGCCCCCGCCCAATCCCGCGCCGCCGCCAGCGCGCTGAGCGCGATCTCCTCGGCCACCGTGGTCCGCTCTTCCAGATCGCGCGTGCGCACCGCCACCTCGCGGGCGAGCCATTGCTCGAGCTGCCGCCGATCGACCTCGAGCTGCCGCAGGCGCAGCGCGCCCTGCAGCGACATCTCCAGCTCGTCCAAGTCCACCGGCTTGATGAGGTAGTCGTAGGCGCCGAGCTTCATGCACTCGATCGCGGTGCGGGGCTCATCGATCGCCGTCAACATGATGACGGCGAGGTCCGAGTCCTGCGCCAGCGCTTTGGGGACGAGCTCGACACCGGTCATGTTCGGCATGCGGATGTCCGACAACATCACCTGCGGCTGCTCCGCCGCCTGGCGATCGAGCGCCTCGGCGCCGCTCGCGGCCTGCAGCACGCGGTAGCCCAGGCGCGTCAAGAAGCGGTCCAGCGCCTGGCGGATCCCCTCCTCGTCGTCCACCACCAACACGGTGGTCGGAGCGGCCTGCGCATCGGTCTTGGTCATGGCGCTAACGTATGTACCCTTCAGAACCCGAGCAAGCCAAGCTATCTTCGCGCTCCCATGACTGAAGCCGTTCCGTCGAACCTCGCCCAAGTGCAGGGCATCACCGTGGGGCACTGGACCGATTCGCAGACCACCACCGGATGCACCGTGACGCTCGCGCCCCCGGGAGGGATGCGCGCGGCGTGCGCCGTGCGCGGCCGCGCCAGCGGTACGCGCGAGCTCGACGCGCTCGACCCCCGCCATCTCGTGGGACACATCGACGCGGTGCTGCTCACCGGTGGCTCGGCGTTCGGCCTGGGCGCCGCGGACGGCGTGATGCGCTGGCTCAAGGAGCGGGGGCGCGGGTTCCCCGTCGGGCCGGCGGGAGTGGTTCCCATCGTCCCGACCGCGGTGATCTTCGACTTCGACCTGGCGCCGGGATCGAAGGCCGACCGCTGGCCCGGCGCCGACGATGCCTACCGCGCCTGCGCCGCCGCCGGAACGGAGATCCCTGAGGGATCGGTGGGCGCAGGCACCGGCGCGACGGTCGGCAAGGCGCTCGGTCCCCGCGGCGCCATGAAGGGCGGCGTGGGAACCTGGGCGTCGCGCGCGGGCGACGTGGTGGTGGGCGCGCTCGTCGTCCTCAACGCGGTGGGAAACGTGCTGGACGCGAACGGCCGCATTCTGGCGGGCGCCCGCGGCGCGGACGGGAGGCTGGTCGACGCGCTCGGGTTCCTGGCCCAGGGCGGCGCGCCGTTCGATCGGAGCGGCGCCGGGCAGAACACGACCCTCGCCATCGTGGCGACCAATGCCCGGCTCGACCGCGTGGCGCTGCAGGCCCTGGCGCACGCGGCGGGCGACGCGCTGGCCCGCCGCATCGTGCCCTACGCCACGCCGTTCGACGGCGACATCGTCTTCGCGCTGAGTACCGCCCAGGTAACGGCGGCCACGCCGCTACAACCGGAAGCGCTCGCCGCGCTCGCGGTACCGGAAGCGGTCGAGCGGGCGGTGCGCCTGGCGCGCGGCGTGCGCGACATCCCGGGACTCGCTGACGGGGGGGCGTGATGACCGCCCATCTCGAGCGCGACGTCGCCGACGTGGCCCGCAAGTGGGTCCCCGACACGCGGCTCGGTGTGTTCGAAGTCACGGTGCAGCCCGGCGCGCTCGCCGGCTGCACCACGAGCCGCGACGCCCTCGCCGCCCTGCGTCGCATCGCCGCCGGCGCGCGCTTGGCGGCCGACATCCGGCTGCTCCCCGACTCCTCCGTCGGCGACGAGCAGGCGGCAGTGGTGACGGCGGCCGTGGCACCGCTGGTGCGCGAGCCGCGCGTCAACGCCGACCGCGTGAGCGAGGCCGTGCACGGTGAGACCCTCGAGGTGCTCGAGCGGCGCAGCGACACCTGGCTGCGGGTGCGCGCCGGGGACGGCTATCTCGCGTGGGTGCATCCGGGCTATGTCTCGCTCGGCACCACGGCGTGGGCCGAGGACTGGGTCGGGCGCGCCACCGTGCGCTCGCTCGGCGCCGACCTGCGATGCGAGGGCGCGCGGTTCCGCCTGGCGGTCGGCGCGCGGGCGGCGCCGCAGCGCGGCGGCCGCGTGGAGACGGCCGACGGGCGCGTGTGGGACGTCGCGGCGGGAGTGCTGCGGCCGGAGATCGAGCTGCAGGTCGAGGCGCGGCTCATGGCAGCGCCCGAATGGGCGCTGCGGTGGTTCTCGGGCGCGCCGTATGCGTGGGGCGGGCGAACCGAGTGGGGCGTGGATTGCTCCGGCCTGGTCCAGGCGACGTACGCGGCGCGCGGCGTCACGTTGCCGCGGGATTCAGACCTGCTGTCCGGCGCCGGCCGGGACGTGCCGCTCGAGGCGACCGGGGGAGGGTACGAGGCGGGCGACGTGCTGTGTTTCGCCGACGGGCGCCGCATCTCGCACGTGGCGTTGTGGGCCGGCGCGGGACGCATCGTGCACTCGGCCCTGTCGCGCGGCGGCGTCGTCGCGGACAACCTGCTCGCCGATACTCCCGCGATGCGGCGGCTGCGGGAATACCTGGTGGCGGTTAGGCGGATAGGCGGATAGACGGATAGAGACTTCTACCCGTCTATCCGCCGATCCGTCTATCTTTCTCGCATGAAGCTCGTCCTCTTCGACATCGACGGCACTCTGCTGTGGACCGACGGCGCGGGCCGGCGGGCGATCCATCGCGCCTTGCTCGAGGAGACGGGGACGGCCGGCCCGATCGAGACCTACCGCTTCGACGGGAAGACCGATCCGCAGATCGTGCGCGAGCTGCTGGCGCTGGCCGGCCACCCGGGGGCCACGGACGAGCAGCGCATTGAAGCGGTGTGCCGCCGCTACGTCGGCCTGCTCTCGGCCGAGCTCGAGAAGCCGACCCAGGCGACGCGGCTCATGGTCGGGATCGCCGAGCTGCTCCTCGCCCTGGAGCCGCACGAGCGGGCGGAGCGCGCCGTCGTGGGTCTCTTAACCGGGAACGTGGAGCCGGGCGCCGCGCTCAAACTCCGGTCCGCAGGCCTCGACCCTGCCCGTTTCCGGATCGGCGCCTATGGATCGGACTCGCACCGCCGCGCCGATCTCCCCGCCCTGGCGGCGCAGCGCGCGGCAGCGCTCACCGGCCGGACATTCGCCGGAGCGGACGTCGTCATCCTGGGCGATACCCCGGAGGATGTCACCTGCGGTCGCGCGCTCGGCGCGCGCGCGCTCGCCGTGGCGACCGGCTTCTACGATGTCGCCGCGCTGCGCGCCGCCGGCGCCGCCCGGGTGTTCTCCGATCTCGCGAACACCGGCGCGGTGCTGGACGCCATCTTCGCCCCATGAGCTCGATCGGCTCCGCTGCCGCCGACGAGCTCGAGGTCAAGGCGCGGGTCGACGACCCCGCGGCGCTGCGGTGCGCGCTCGAGCGCGCGGGCGCGCACCTCGAGTTTCGCGGCGCGATGCTCGATCGGCGCTTCGACCGGGCGGGCCAGCTGGATGCGCGGGACGAGGTATTGCGGATGCGCATCTTCCGGCCGGCCGACGGCGCGCCCGCGTTCGGCGTGCTGGGCTGGAAGGGGCCGCGCTCGCAGCGCGGGCAATACCGTCACCGCGCTGAAGTCGAAGCCCGCGTCGACGACGCCGATGCCGTCGTCACGTTGCTCGAGCATCTCGGCTTCGCGGTCTCGCTGCGGATCGACCGCACGGTGGAGCTGTACCGGCTGGGACAGGCGGTGCTCCGGGTCGAATGGTATCCCGCTATGGACGTGCTGCTCGAGGTCGAGGGCGAGCCGGCCGAGATCGAGCGCGCCATCGCGGCGACGGGCCTCCCGCGCGACGCCTTCTTCCCCGAGTCGCTCCCGCATTTCGTGGCGGCGTACGAGGCCCGCACCGGCCGGCCCGCCCGCATCGCGGAGAGTCACCCGTGAGCACGGTGAAGATCCCGATGCCGCTGCGCGTGCCCGAGCTGGCTCCGTCTCTGGGGCGCGTGGTGGTGCCGCGGCGCGTGGCCGAACCCTGGGTGCCGATCGACGACATTCGGGAAGCCCTGGCCACACGCGTGCTCGAGCTCGCGGGGGAGGCGCGGGCCGCGGCCACGCGCGAGGACCGCGAGCGGGTGCTCGACGCGGTGAGCCGCCGGGCGTGGCTCGCCGCCTGGGAGCAGGCGGTGCGACGCGTGGCGGAGCGACTGATCGAGGCGCTGGACGGGAGGATCGAGCGGGCCGCCCGGCGGGTGCGGATGCCGCAGCGCCGCTGGCGCCGCCGGCTGCTGTCCACGCCCGAGAGGCGGGCGGTCGCCGCGCGCCTGGCGACGGGCGGGGAGCCGTTCGTCGCCGCGCTCGACGCGCTGGAGGCGGTCACCGCCCGCGTCCGGGACGCGAGCGTGCTGGACAAGGCGCCGCACGCTGAATGGCAGGAAGCGCTGCGCGGTGCCGCGCGCCGGCTCGAGGCGGCGTGGCTCGCCCTCGAGGCGGTGGCGGCCGAGGAGGAGCGGCGCTGGAGCCCGGAGATCGAAGCGCTGGAACGTTGGCGACCGTCGCTCTGGCCGGTGTTCGTCCTCTGGGCTCCGCTCGCCGCGGCGCTGCTGTGGCTGGGGCTGGTGCTCGGCGGCTACGTTCCCGCTCCGCTATGGCTCGCCGCGCGCCTCGGCTTCTAGGGCTGGTGCGCCGGCCGTGAGCGCCATCGGGGTCGGCGTGGACCTGGTGGAGGTCGCGCGGGTGAGTGCGATCTTGAAAGACAAGGGCGCTCGCGTGCTGGAACGCCTCCTCACGCCGGCGGAGCGGGCCTACTGCGAGAGCCGACCCGATGTCGCGACGCACGTGGCGGTGCGGCTCGCTGCCAAAGAGGCCGTCTACAAGGCGCTCCAGGGGAGCCCGGCGGCGCGCGGCATCGGCTGGCGCGACATCGAGGTGACGCGCGCTCCCGACGGCCGGCCGGATGTGAGCCTCTCGGGTAGCGCGACCGAGCGCGCCCGGGAATTGGGTGTGCAGCGGGTGCTGTTGTCGCTCTCACACACTCATCTCGCGGCCATCGCGGTCGCCGTGCTCGAGAGTGACTAACCGCACATCCTTGAATTCCCGACAAGATCACTCTAGTATTTGTGGCCTCTCACTGAGAATCTTTTTCATCCACCGTAAGCTGTTTGTCGGCTTGCTGTTGAGCGCGTGCGCTGCGACCGGTTCCGCGGCGCAGGCGACCGACTCGCTCACCGTATCGCGGCGCGTGGTCGCGGCCACGTCGCTTGCCGCCAAAGAGTACGCGGCGGGCGTGGCGCCGCACGGCGGTCGGGTCACCGCGGCCGCGGAAGTGGACGAAGCGCGCCAGTTCCTCGAGCAGGCGCGGCTCGACGCTGTCGGCTTGCCCGCCCAGGTCCGCGCCGTGGCCGACACCGAGCTCGCCCTGCTCCGGGCCATGGTGGTGCGTGCCGCTCCCCCCGACTCCGTCGCGGCGCGGGCCAACGCCCTGGTCGGGCGGATCGCCGCCGCGACGGGGGGGCCGCTCGATCCGTTCCCGGCCCGGCCGCCGTCCCTGGCGCGCGGAGCCGCCGTGTATCGCGACCAGTGCCTGGCATGTCACGGCCTGGCCGGCCGCGGCGACGGCCCGAAGGCGAAACAGCTCGAGGGCCCCGCGCCCGCGAACCTCGCCGACCGCCACCTGATGCGCGGCGTGTCGCCGGTCGACGTCTACCGCAAGATCACGATCGGGGTCGCCGGCACCGCCATGCCGCAGTTCGAGGAGACGCTTTCGCCCGAGGACCGCTGGGCGGTGGCGAGCTACATCGGGACGCTGCACGCGGCCAACGGCGAGGAGCGCGAGGGGGAGGGTCTGTACGCCGCGTACTGCGCCTCGTGCCACGGTGCGACCGGGGGCGGCGACGGGCCGCTCGCGGCCTCGCTCTCGGTCCGGCCGCCGGCGCTGCGCGACTTCGCGGCCCAGGCGCGCTTCAGCGACGACGAGCTCGTGCAGCTGATCCTCCGGGGGCGTCCCGGCTCGCCGATGCCGGGGTTCGCGCAGGCGATCGACCCGGCGAGCGCGGAGAAACTCGTGGCGTTCCTGCGCATGCTCCCCACGGCCGAGCGGCAACACTACGTCGCGTCGCCCGCGGCGGCGATCTTCGCGACGGTGCGAGGTCAGGTCGATTCCGCCGTGGCGCTGCGATCGAGCCAGCTGGCGTTCGACGCGTACATCACGTTCGAGCAGGTCGAGACGGACGTGCGCGCCCGGAATTCAGGGCTCGCGAGCGACCTCGAGGATGCGTTCGCCGCCCTGCGGGCCCGCGCCGCCGGCGGGGCGGGGCACGATGAGCTGGATGCGATCCATGCGCGCCTGCTCTCGGGGCTCGAACGTGCGGAGCGGCTGGTGGCGGATCAGGGCTCGGCCGCGAACCTGTTCATGGAGTCGTTCGTATTGCTGCTGCGCGAAGGGTTCGAGGCGATCCTGCTCGTGGCCGCGCTCATGACCTTCCTCGCACGGGCGGGGGCGGTCGAGCGCCGCCGTCACGTCGCCCAGGGTGCCTGGGCGGCCGTCGGGGCCAGCGTGATCACGGCCGCGGTGATCGAGTTGCTGTTCCAAGTCACGCCGGGGGAACGGGAAGCGCTCGAGGGCTTCACCATGCTCCTCGCGACCGCAGTGCTGTTCTACGTGAGCTACTGGTTGGTCTCGAAGATCGAAGCGGCCAAGTGGAACGCGTTCGTCAAGAGTCGCATGGAGGAGGCGCTGTCGGCGGGTTCGGGGTGGGCGCTCGCTTCGGTGGCGTTTCTCGCGGTGTACCGCGAGGGCTTCGAGACGATCCTCTTCTACAAGGCGTTGCTCACGTCGGCCAGGCTCGGAGGAGGCGGGGGCGGAACCACGGCGGTGCTGGGCGGCGTCATCGTCGGAGCCGCCGCGCTCGTGCTGGTCTACATCGGCATCAACCGCTTCGGGCTGAAGGTCCCGCTCAAACCGTTCTTCGCGATCACGAGCGCGATGCTCTATTACATGGCCTTCGTGTTCGCAGGGAAGGGGATCGCCGACCTGCAGGAGGCGGGGCTGGTGAAGACCACGGTCGTCGAATGGGCCCCGCGGATTCCGGTCCTCGGGATCTATCCCACGCTGCAGTCGCTCTCGCTGCAGTTGCTGCTCCTCGTGCTGCTGCTGGTCGCGATCGTGTGGCTGCAGCGGCAGCGGCTCACGGAGGGCGGGGAGCGCCGCAGGCCGTCGTTTCCCTGAGCCTCACTTCACCACACCGGCGTCGTACGCCACCTTCCCCCCCACCAGCGTCAGCACGCTCTCGGTCTTCATCAGCTCCCCCAGCGGGACCGTAAAGATGTCCTGCGACAAGACGGCGAGGTCGGCCAGCATGCCGGGCGCGAGCATGCCCTTTTCCCGCTCGGCGAACTCCGCGTAGGCCGAGCCGCGCGTGTACGCGAGGACGGCCTGCTCCCGGTCGAGCGCCTCCGCCGGGTTCACCGGGTGCGTCACCGCGAGCATGATGTTCAAGTACGGGTTCATCGGACCATCGGAGCCCAAGGCGATTGGGACTCCGGCGGTGAGGAGCGAGCGCAGCGGCTGCGCCGCGGCCGCGCGGCCCGACCCGTAGCGCCGCCGGATCAGCTCGGGGATGGCGAAGTGAGCGGGGTTCTGCACCAGCACGACTCCGAGCCGGCGGGCCGACGGGAGCAGGTCGGGTGTGAGGAAGTCACCGTGCTCGATCCGCGGCCGCAGCGCGTGCCAGGTCGAGTCCGGCGCCGCGCCCGACAGGAGGCGCAGCAGCACGGCGATCGCGCTGTCTCCCACGGCGTGCACCAGCAGCTGCTCACGCGCGGCGAGGGTCTCGCGAATGACCGCGGCCAGCGTCTCAGGCGGGAAGTCGAGCTCGCCGTACCACTCGGGCCGGTCGGCGTACGGGTGGCGCATCGCGGCACCACGCTCCACGGGTGTGCCGTCGAGGATGTACTTGACGCCCGAGACGGCGAGTTTCCCGCCGGGGCTCGGGCCGGCGGCGCGCGCGTCGGCGACGTCCCGGCCCCCGGGCCGGGTGAGTGGGAAACGGATGACGCGCCACCGGATCGGCACGTCTGCGGCGCGCAGTAGCGCCACGGCGCGTGCCGTCGTGAGCGCGGTATTCATGTCCTGCACGGTCGTGATGCCGAAGCGCGCGGCCGCAGCGGCATAGCGTCGTAGATCGGCGCGGCTCGCGCTGTCGGGGACGCTGCTCGACAGCCGGCGGCGCGCGCTCCACCAGGCGTACTCCGACAGCCGTCCGTCCAGCACCCCCGATCGCGGCACCCGTCCGTAGTGGCCACCCGGCGGGTCCGGCGTGTCGTGGCCGATCCCGAGCGACCCGAGCGTCGCGCTGTTGAGGATCGCCACGTGACCCGACCAGCTCTCGAGCACCACGGGATGGTCGGGAACGACGCTGTCCAGGAAGAAGCGGTTGGCGCGGGGGTCGTCGAGCACGCGGTCGCCCACCGTCGCGAGCAGCCACGTCCCGCGCGGGCGGACGCGACTCGCCGCGGCGAGCGCGCGCACCACGTCGAGGAGGCCGGCGTCTCCCGTGGCTGCCGCGACCCTGGTGCCGCGGAGCTCCGGCCCGGGATGCGCGTGCGCGTCGTTCAGGCCGGGGATGACGGTGCGGCCGCCCAGGTCTACCGCTCGAGTGCGCGGGCCCGCCAGACGGCGCACGGAGTCGGAGCGGCCGACGGCCACGATGCGGTCACCGCGCAGCGCGAGCGCTTCGGCCCACGGGCGTCCCGAGTCCGCCGTGAAAATCCGCCCGCCGGTGAGGATCAGGTCCGGCGGTCCCGATTGCCCCCGCGCGCAGGCCGCGAGCGCCAGCGCCGCGAGAGCGACCGCCGCCAGCCGCCGCATCAGCTGGGGGTGGGTTGCAGCTTGAGGGCGGGTGGGGTCGGCAGGGAGGCGGCGTCGGGCTGGCGCAGCCGCTGCATCAAGTAGATCCCGGCGCCGACGAGCAGCAGGCTCGTCGCCTGCGCCAGCGTGAAGGGACCGAGCAGCCGATCGTCCTTGGCTCGCACGAACTCCACCAGAAACCGCTCGGCGCCCGCGAGCACGAGGTAGACGCCGAAGCGCCAGCCGGTGGCGTGACCGTGGTCGCGCAGTCGCCACAGCAGCCAGAAGGCGAGCATCATCAGCGTGGTCTCGTACAGCTGCGTGGGATGCACGGCGACCACGTCGGTCGGGTTGGTTCCGGGCGGGAACGCCACGTGCAGCTGTTGCTGCATGTCGGCGACCCGCGTAGGCGGCAGCCCGTCCGGGAACTTCACGGCCCACGGAACGGTCGAGGGGATGCCGTAGTCGTCGTTGATGAGGAAGCACCCCACGCGCCCGAGGGCGTACCCCAGCGCCAGCGGGGCGGCGGTGAGTTCCATGGTCCAGCGCGCGGGGATGCGCTTGCGCCAGCCGTTCAGCAGCACCCCCGCCACGCCGCCCAGAAACCCGCCGTACCACACGAAGCCGCCGCGGCTCAGCAGGGCGTCCCACGTTCCCGTGAGCAGCACGTACCAGATCTTCGCCCCCACGATGCCGCCGATGACGGCCGCGAACACGATGTCCGCGGCGTAGTCTTCATTCATGCTGCGGCGCCGCAGGTCGACCTGGATCGCCCACCCCGCCATCAGGAACGCCACCATCATCATGATCCCGTAGCCGGTAATGGTGAGGGGGCCGAGCACGAACTTGAGCGGATAGATAGTCATTGCGGATTGCGGATTGTGGATTGTGGAATGACGACGGGGGCGAGCCCCGGCAGCGGCAAATCCGCGCGGGCATCGAGGGTCCAATCGCTGCGCTCGCCGAGACCGAGGCGGTGCCATCCGGCGCGCGCGATCATGGCGGCGTTGTCCGCGTTCAAGCGCGCGCTCGCGACGGCGACCCGGGCGAGCCCCTTCAGGCGCTCGGCGGCGCGGCCCGCGAGGGTCCGGCTGCAAGCGACGCCGCCGCCCAGCACCGCGGTGTGGCGACCGGTGGCGCGCACCGCGCGCTCCAGCTTCGTGACCAGCACGTCGAGCACCGCGTCCTGGAAGGCGCGCGCCAGATGCGGCCGGTCGCGGTCCAGGTCGTCGCTCGCGCGCACGGCGTGGAGCACGGCCGTCTTCAGCCCCGAGAATGAGAACTCGAATCCGTCGTCCAGCATCGGACGCGGGAACGTGAAGCGCGCCGGGTCCCCGGCCGGGGCGAGGCGCTCGATCACCGGCCCACCGGGGTAGCCGAGCCCGAGGAGCGTCGCGACCTTGTCGAACGCTTCGCCGGCGGCGTCGTCGCGCGTCGACCCGAGCAGCCGGTAACTCCCCCACGCGGGCACGTCCAGCAGGAGGGTGTGGCCGCCCGACACGAGCAGCGCGACGAAGGGCGGGGCCAGGTCGGGGTCCTCCACGGCCGGCGCGAAGAGGTGCCCCTCCATGTGATGCACCCCGATCAAGGCACGATCTCCCGCGTACGCGAGCGCTTTGGCGTACACGACGCCGACCAGCAGCGCGCCCACGAGCCCCGGTCCCTGGGTGACGGCGACGGCGTCCACGGCGCTCCAGCCGACACCCGCCTCCGTGAGGGCGCGCTCCACGACCGCGGGGAGGGCGGCGAGGTGCGCGCGGCTCGCCAGCTCGGGGACCACGCCGCCGAACACGCGGTGCACGTCCTGCGACAGGATGACCAGGCTCGCGAGCTCCGGCGCGCGTCCCGAGCGGTCGCCCACGAGGACCGCGGCCGAGGTCTCGTCGCAGGAGGTCTCGATGCCCAGGACCACGTCAGCCACGGCCGGTCTTCCGCTTGAGGGCGACGGAGTCGGGCACGGCCCGCGCCCGGATTCCCGGGGGCGCCGTCACAGTGAGGCGGGCGTAGCCGCCGGGCCCCGCCTTCCCGACCAGGTGCGCGACCACGCGCACGCTGTCTTTGGTGAGCGTGTTGACCTTCGACTCAGGGCCGCGCAGCGTCACGGTCACCCGCTCGGGCGAGAGCAGGAACCCCGCGAACCCGGAAGCGGCGGTGGTAATGGGCACGGCGGGGATCGCGCGCTCGATAATCGCCGCCACCTCGCCTGCGACCCGCACCTCCTTCGGGGCGACGCGCACGACGCCGAGCGGCGTGGTGTCGAGCGGCACCGTGCGGAAAAACGGACCGTTCACGCTCGAGATCACCGTGGGCAGCGTGGTGATCGACTCGACGGCCGCGAGGCTCTTCTCCGGACCCACGACCCGCGCCACACTCGGCACGATGGAGAGGCCGCGCAGCACGTAGCCCGATTCCGCTTCGACCCGCACCAGCGGCACGATCCTCACGTCCTTCCGCCCGACCGAGTCGAGCAGCACGTCCAAGTCGCGCGGCGCGATCTCCGCGACCTGCACATCCGTCCCCTTCGGGATGCTCACGTCGGAGGGCTGGAGGTGAATGCTCCACACCGACCCGGAGAACGTATCGGGAATGGTCTTGCGGATCGTGCGGGGGAAGGAGCGCAGCTTCAGGATTTCGCTCCCCTTGCCGCTCAATGTGACGGTTACCCCCACGGGCTGCTGCCGCACCGAGCGCCCCGGGGGCACGGTGACGATGAGCCGGAGGGCGAAGCGTTGCGACAACGGTTGCTGCGCCGCGACGGCGACGTACAGCATCACGGCGAAGAAGATTGCCGCGAGCTTGATCGCCCAGTTCCGCGCGAACAGCTGTCCGATGTTAACGGGCATCGATGAGCTTCCGGATGAGCAGCTCGTTCACGGGTCCATCCCATTCCGCCGCGCCGATCACTTTCTTGATGATGACCCCGTCCCGGTCGATCACGAAGCTCTCGGGCACGCCGGTGGTCTGATAGATGTGCTGGATGCTCCCGCTCTTGTCCTGGAGGATGTCGAAGCCCAGCCCCAGCTCCCGCACGAACTTCATGACCCCGCTCGAGTCCCCGTCGTCGATGCTGACCGAGACCACCGCGAAGTCCGGTCCGGCGAGCTTCCTGTGGAGTCGTTGGAGCGACGGCATCTCGACCCGGCACGGCGGGCACCAGGTGGCCCACACATTGAGCAGGATGACCCTGCCGCGGTAGTCGGCCAGCGACGTCGGCCGTCCGGTGCGCAGGTCGACGGCGCGGAACGCGGGCGCGCGCGACCCGACGGCGACCAGGTCGAGCTGGGGCCAGACCTTCGCCGCCAGCACCACGCCGAAGACCAGCGCCGATGCGCCCCCGATCCCGATCGTCCACTGCCGCATCTGCATCATACCGTCACCAGACAGCGGCGCCGCAGCTCCTGAACCTCGCGGGCCGGGTCGGCGCCCGTGAAGACCGCGTTGCCTGCCACGAACGTGTCGGCGCCCGCCGCGTGCGCCGCCGCGATCGTCTGCGGCGTGATGCCGCCGTCCACTTCGAGAAACGCCCGGGACCCGCGCGCCGCGAGCAGCTCGCGCGCGCGCCGAATCTTCTCGTTCGAGGCCGGAAGGTACCCCTGGGCGCCGAACCCGGGATTCACCGTCATGACCAGCAGCAGGTCCAGATCCGCGACCACTTCTTCGGCGAGCGCGAGCGGCGTGCCGGGGTTGAGTGCGAGGCCGGCCAGCATCCCGCGGCCGCGCACTAGGGCGAGCTGGCGCTGCACGTGCAGCGTCGCTTCGGGGTGGAGCGTGAATACGGACGCGCCGGCCGCGGCGAACGCGTCGATGTAGCGCTCCGGTTCCACGACCATGAGATGTGCGTCGATCGGCCGGTCGGTGAGCTTGCGCAGCGCCTCGATCATGTTGGCGCCGAACGTGAGGTTGGGGACGAAGCGCCCGTCCATCACGTCCACGTGCAGCCAGTCGGCGCCTCCTGACAGGACCTGCTCCACCTGCGCGGCGAGCCGGGTCAAGTCGGCGGCGAGTACGCTGGCCGCGATGCGGATGCCGTTCGTCATTGCGGACTCCGGGCCACGACGATGTCCACCACCGTGCCGGCGGCGGCGAGCGTGCCCGCGGCCGGGCGCTGGGCCACGACCGTGCCCGGGTTGGCGTCGGCCGTGCGCCGCCGCGTTACCGTGCCCAGCGTGAGACCCTCGAGCTCGAGCCGCGCGCGCGCGTCGGCTTGTGACAGGCCGAGCAGCCCGGGCACGGGAATCGTCGGTGCGCCGCGGCTCACGACCACGGTCACGGGCGCCCCGGGGGCCAGCACCGTCGCCGCCGGCGGACGCGTGAGCATCGCGACTCCGCGCGGTGCGGCCGCCTGGACCGACTCCACCGGAGCCGCAGTGAGACCGGCTGCGGCTATGAGCCGCTGGGCCAGGCCGCCGTCCAGTCCCGCGACGTCCGGCACGGGAATCTTGGGCGGCCCGTCGCTCGCCACCAGGGTCACCCGTAGCCCGGCGGGGGCGGAGACGCCGGGCGGCGGATCCTGCCAGATGACGGTGCCCTGAGCGGCGGTCGGATGCGGGTCCGACCCGCCGTCTTGCACCTGGAGGCCGGCTTTCCGCAGCTCGGCCGACGCCTCCTGCAGCGACAGGCCGAGCACCCGCGGCACGACCTGGTGCCCGCGCAGAATCGGCGCGGGAAACACGACCAGATACGCCGTGAGGTAGCCCGCGACGAGCGACGAGAACAAGGCCACGCCCCAGCGTTTGGCGCCGCGGGCATCGAGGCCCGGGAGCTGCCACTCGTGAAGCGGCGGGATGTGGCGGCGGAAGCGCATCAGCGCACCCGCACCAGACGCGCCGCGTACGCGCCGTCGATGCCGTGCCGCTGCGGGAGCGACTGAAAATCGCCGGCCTCGGTGAGCAGCTCGGCGGGCACGGTCCCGGGGGGAGGCGCGTCGCGCCGGAACTCGGGATGTCGCTCCAGGAAATCGTTCACGACGTCGCTGTTCTCCTCCGGCTCGAGGGAGCAGGTGGCGTAGACCAGCACTCCCCCGGGCGCTACCAGGCGCGCCCCCGCTTGGAGCAGCGCCCGCTGGCGCGCCGCCGCGCGATCGATCGCCCGTGTTGAGATCCGCCAACGGGCGTCGGGATGGCGGGCCATCGTCCCCGTGGCCGTGCACGGCGCGTCGACCAGCACGGCCGCCACTGTCCCGGCCGCCCACGGCGCCGCCAGAAGATCGGCGACCGCCGGCCGAATTGCCACTCCGGCGCGCCGCACCGTCTGGATGAGATGCCCTATCCGGTCCCGCCGCGCGTCGCCCGCGACCACTCGCGCCCCGAGCCGCTCGAGCATGACCGCCTTGCCTCCGGGAGCGGCGCAGGCGTCGTAGGCGAGCTCCCCGGCTGGGAACGCCGCGTAGCGACACACCAGCACGTGGGCGGGATCTTGCACGATGAACGCGCCCTGCTCGAAACCCGGTAACCGCCGGGGAAGCGGGAAGGGGGAAGGGGATGAGCCGGACGCGAGCCGGATCCCTGCCCCGAACGGTGCTTCTGTTACCCCGATCCCGGCCTCCTGGAGCCGGAGCAGCAGGGTGTCCCGATCCCAGCGTGCCGGTTGCAGCGTGAGCATCGGTTTGGTGTCGTTCCATCTGAGCAACCGCTCGGTCGCCGCGCCCCCGAACTGGCGGTGCCACCGGGTGACGAGCCAGTTGGGATGAGTAGCGACCCCTTCCCCCTTCCCGCTTCCCCCTTCCCGGTTGTTCGCCAGCCTTCGCAGCGCCTGGTTGACGAACTTGGCTCCGCCCTCCCCCGCCGCGTCGCGGGCCAATTCCACGCTCGTCGACACGGCCGCGTAGGCGGGCACGCGAGCGAGCGCCCGCAGTTGGTAGGCGCCGAGTCGCAGGATGTCGTCGAGACGGGGATCCACGGTCGCCAGCGCCAGTGCCCGATCGAGATCGGTCTGGCTGCGGAGCACGCCGCCGGCGAGCTGGTACGCCAGGCGGCGATCGCGCTCCGCCAGTCCGGCGAGGTGGCGGTCGCGCGCCGCGGCGAACGTGGCGCCGGAGCGCACCGCTTGCAGGATTCGCAGCGCCGCGCGCCGCGCCGCGGTCGCGTCCTTAATCCAACATCCCTTCGAGCGGCGAGGAGGGCACCGCGACTTCGCGCCGCGGCATGCGACCGGCGAGGTAGGCGGTCCGGCCCGCCTCGACCGCCAGGCGCATGGCGTGCGCCATCGCGACGGGATCGTGCGCGGCGGCGAGGGCGGTGTTCATCAGAATTCCGTCCACGCCCTGCTCCATGGTGAGGCACGCGTCCGACGCCGTCCCGACCCCGGCGTCGACCACGACCGGGACGTGCAATCGCCGCTTGATCGTGCGCACGCTGTAGGGGTTCAACAGCCCGAGTCCGCTGCCGATCGGGGAAGCGAGCGGCATCACGGCGGCGCAGCCCGCGTCCTCGAGCCGCAACGCCGTCACCAGATCCTCGTTGCTGTACGCCAGCACCCGGAAGCCGTCCTGTACCAGGATTCTCGTCGCCTCGAGCAGCCCCTGCACGTCGGGGAGCAAGGTCTCCTGGTCGCCGATCACCTCGAGCTTGACGAACTCGTTGAATCCGGCCTCGCGGGCCAGCCGGGCGTAGCGGACCGCGTCCTCCGCCGTGGCGCATCCGGCCGTGTTGGCGAGCAGAAAATAGCGCTTCGGGTCCAGGTGATAGAGGACGCCCGTCTCCCGGGTACGGTCCAGGTCGACGCGCCGCACGGCGACGGTGACGATTTCCGCCCCCGACGCCTCGATGGCGTGGACCATCGTGTCGTTGTCGCGATACTTGCCGGTCCCCACCATGAGGCGCGAGTGGAACGTGCGCCCGCCGATCGTGAAGGCCGTGTCGCGGCGCGTGTCCACCGCGGTCGCCATCGCGTTCATCCCCCTCCCACGAAGTGCACCAGCTCGACCGCGTCCCCCGGAGCCATCCGGACGTCACTCAGCGCGGGGCGGCGGACGATGGTGCGGTTGTGTTCCACCACGACGGCGCGCGGGTCGAGCTCGAGCGAAGCGAGCAGCTCGAGCAGTGTCACGCCTCGGGACACCGCGCGGCGCTGCCCGTTCACCGTGATGTCGATCGTATCGTTCATTGCGTCAGCTCCTGCACCATGCTCCGGGCCGTCGCCCGAGGATCGGCGGCGTCCCACAGCGCCCGGATCGCCGCCACGCCGTACACGCCGGCGGTGCGCAGTTCGGGGAGCCGCTCGGGCGTCACGCCGCCGATCGCGATCACCGGCAGGCCGAGCCCGACCACCCCGGCCACGACCCCCGGCCCGAGCGGCGCGCGTCCGGGGGAGGGGTGGGTGGCCGTGGGGAACACCGGCCCTAATAAAAGATAGTCGGCGCCCGCCGCGTGCGCGGCCTCCGCTTCGCGCAAGTCGTGGACCGATTTGCCGATCCACCAGTTCGGGTCGAGACGGCGCGCGTGCTCGGGGTCGAGGCTGCCACCGGCGAGCTGGACGCCGGCGGCAGCCACGGCGAGCGCGACGTCGAGGCGGTCGTTGACGACTAGACGGGTAGGCGGGTAGACGGATAGACGGGTAGCCAGATCGTAGTGCTCGAGCCCGGTCAGCGTGTGGCCGCGGGCGTGGAAGGCCAGTTGCTCCCGGCCCCCGGAAGCGAGCGCGGCCGCGACCGTATCCAGGTCGCTGCGGCGGGCGATCCGCTCGTCGGTGATGGCATGCAGCCGCGGCAGCGGCGCGGCGTGCGTCACCCGAAGCGTTGGCCGGCCTTGATCCGGCGGCCGCGCATCCAGTCGCCGACGGGCATGCGCGCCTTGCCGGCCGGCTGGACTTCTTCCACTGCCACCGCGCCACTCCCTGCAGCAATCAGCAGTCGGCCGTCAGCCATGAGCACTTCGCCCGGCGACCCCGCCTCCTGCCGCGCGGTTGCCGCGGGCCCGAACAGCTTCACTTCATGCCCGTCGACCTCGGTCCAGGCGCCCGGCTTGGGGTCGAGGCCCCGGATCAAGCGCGCGATTCGCTCGGCGGGATCGCTCCAGCGAATCTGCGCCAGGGCCCGCGTGAGCTTGGGCGCGTAGGTCGCGCGGGCGTGATCCTGGGGGACGGGACGCAGCGCGTCCTGCTCCCACAGTGCGAGCGCTTCCACCAACGCCTGTGCGCCGACCTCGGCGAGATGGGCGGACAACTCCCCGCCCGTTTCGTCCGGCTCGATCGTGTGCGGGATCTGCAGCAGCACGGGTCCCGAGTCGAGACCCTCGTCGAGCTGCATGATGCTGACCCCGGTCTTTGCCAGGCCGTTCACGATGGCCCACTCGACGGGCGCGGCGCCGCGCAGCTCCGGAAGGAGGGACGGATGGACGTTCACCAGCCCCCGGCCGGGGAGCCGCAGCAGCTCCGGCTTGAGGATGTGCCCGTAGGCGACGACGACGCCCACGTCGGGCGCGAGCTCGCGCAGCCGGCCGAGGAAGGCCGGGTCCGTCGGCCGCTCGGGCTGGAGCACGGGAATCCCTTCGGCCTCTGCCTCGACCTTCACCGGCGGCGGGACGGCGCGCGAGCGGGAGCGACCCTGCGGCCGGTCGGGCTGGGTGACCACGGCGAGCACGTCGAACCCTTCGCCGAGCAGGGCTCGCAGCGACGGGACCGCGAACTCGGGCGTGCCGAAGAAAACGACGCGCACCTACAGCTCGCCCGCCGGCTCCGGGGTTACGTCCTTCACGTATCCGGGCTTGCCCTTGCGCGCTTTCTTCCACTTCGCCACCAGGAGATGTCGTTTCACCGCGCTCAGGTGGTCGAGGAACAGGATGCCGTCGAGGTGATCGATCTCGTGTTGCGCGGCGCGCGCCTTGAACCCGGAGAGCTCGACCGAGTAGACGCGGCCGTCGCGGTCGAGTGCCTCGAGGGTCACCGCGAGCGGGCGCTCCACCTCGCCGTACAGGTCGGGGATCGACAGGCAGCCCTCTTCGGCCGTTTCGGCGACGTCGCTCGTCTGCACGACCCGGGGGTTGATCAGCACCAAGGGCGGAGGGAACTCCTCGCCCACGTCCACCACGGCGACGCGGCGCGCCACTCCCACCTGGTTCGCGGCGAGCCCCACCCCTTTGGCGGCGCGCATCGTGTCGAACAGATCGTCCACCAGCCGGCGCACGTCGTCATTCACGGCCGCGACGGGTGTGGCGGCCTGCCGCAGCACGGGCGAGCCGAGCAGGTGGAGCTGTCGGACCGTCACTGCGGCTTCGCCTCCACGGAGCGGTTGAGGATGTTGGCGATATTCGAGCGGACGACGACCAAACGCGCTTCACCACTCTTCACCGTCACTTCGTCGTCCTTCAAGTGCACGACCTCGCCAAGAATCCCGCCGGACGTCACCACCCTGTCGCCCTTTTGGAGGGAGGCCAGCAGCTGGCGATGGCGCTCCTGTTGCTTTTTCTGCGGCCGCAAGATCAGGAAGTAGATGATGGCGAACACCGCCACCAGCTGAAAGACGAGCCAGCCGGCGGGGCCCTGCTGGCCGGAGGGCGTGAAGAGCAGCGCGTACGAGGCGTGCATGGTCAATCCGATCGGGTATAGCGGCGCCGCCATTCGGCGGCCCACCGCGGAAAAGTTCCGGCGCGGGTTGCGGCGCCCATCTCGCGGGCCAGCCGGATCAGGAACCGGACGTTGTGCAGCGACAAGAGCCGCAGTCCGAGCAGCTCCTCCGCCACGAACAGGTGCCGCAGGTAGCCGCGCGAGAACGTGGCGCACGTCTCGCAGTCGCACGTCGCGTCGAGCGGCCGCGGGTCTTCGCGGTGCTCGGCGTTGCGGATGTTCACCGGGCCGTCGGGTGTGAACGCCGAGCCGTTGCGCCCGTTGCGCGTGGGCGCCACGCAATCGAACAGGTCCATGCCCCGCTCCACCGCCGCCACGAGGTCCTCGGGGAACCCCACGCCCATAAGATAACGCGGCCAGGCGGGCGGCAGTCCGGGTTCCAGTCCCTCGAGCATCTCGTACATCACGGGCTTCGGCTCCCCGACCGAGAGGCCACCGATGGCGAGCCCGGTCCAACGGCCGAGCTCCTGGATCCGCCGCAGGCCTTCGGTCCGGAGTCCCAGATGGGTGCCGCCTTGGAGGATGGGCCATAACGTCTGTCGGATAGTCGGATCGTCGGATTGTGGGACGGTGTGCGCCTGTCCATCCGACCATCCGACCATCCGACTATCCGACAGTTCACCATGCCGCTTCGCGCACCGTTCCAGCCACCGCAGCGTCCGCTCGAGGGCGTCCCGGGCGGTCGTCTCGTCCGCTCCCCCCGGCACGACATGGTCGAACGCCATCGCGATGTCGGCGCCGAGCGTCCATTGGATCTCGGTCGCGCGCTCCGGCGTCAAGTGGCGGCGGCCCCCGTCCACGTGGCTCTGGAACTCGACGCCGTCCTCGTCCACGCGACGCGATCCCTCGAGCGAGAACACCTGGAAGCCACCCGAGTCGGTGAGGAGCGGACGGTCCCACCCCATGAAGCGGTGCAGGCCGCCGAGCCGTTGCACGACGGCCTCGCCGGGACGGACGTGGAGGTGATAGGTGTTCGCCAGGACGAGCTCCGCCCCGACGCTCTTCAGGTCGGCGGGCGAGAGCGTCCGCACCGTCCCCTGCGTCCCGACGGGCATGAAGGCGGGTGTCTCGACCGTGCCGCGGGGCAAGACGAGCGTGCCGGCGCGGGCCGCGCCGCAGGTGGCGTGGATCGTGAAGTCGAACATGTCGATTAGATGACCACCATCGCATCGCCATACGAGTAGAACCGGTATCCTTGCGCGATCGCCTCCCGGTACGCCTGCATCACGTGGTCGTATCCCCCGAACGCGCACACCAGCATCAGCAGCGTCGAGCGCGGCAGGTGAAAGTTCGTCAGCAGCCGGTCCGCGGCGCGAAACCGATATGGAGGATAGATGAAGAGCGAGGTCTCTCCGACTCCAGGGCGGATCACGCCCCGCGTGTCGGCGCAGGTCTCGAGGGCGCGCACGACCGTGGTCCCCACCGCCCAGATTCGGCCTCCCGCCTCCCGTCTCCCGTTGATGGTCGCCGCCGCCTCCTCGCTCACCGCGTACGGCTCGGCATGCATCGGGTGGGCCGCGAGGTCGTCCACTAGGACGGGCTTGAAGGTACCGGGGCCCACGTGCAGGTCCAGCGTCGCGACCGCCGTACCGCTCGCCCGCACGTGCTGCAGCAGCTCCGGCGTGAAGTGCAGCCCGGCAGTGGGGGCGGCGACGCTGCCGTCGTGCGCGGCGTACACCGTCTGGTAGCGGGCCCGGTCCTCGGGGCTGGGCGGCCGGCGGATGTACGGCGGCAATGGCGTCTCACCGTACTTGGCGAGCGTCGTCGGGCCATCGAGCGCGCCCACGAATCGTACGCGCCTGATCCCGCCGCCCAGCATCGCGACGATCTCCACCGCGCTGTCGTCGCCGAATCGGATGATCCGGCCGAGCTTAAGCTTGCCGCCGGGATGGCCCATCGCGAGCCAGCGTACCGCGCAGTCTGGCAGGGATCACGCGAGACACGTTGAGTACGAGCACATCCTCGGGCGCGATGAGCTCGACGATATCGCGGAATTGTGCGTGCCGCGTGCCGCCGGTCGAGCGGTCGAGCACGAGCAGGCGGCTGGCGGCGCGGTCCGGGAGGGGATGCTGGGCGATCCGTCCCGCTGGCAGGCTGTAGTCGAAGTCTGAGGTTCGGTAGCGCACGCGGAGAATTGCGGATTGCGGATTGTGGATTGCGGATTTGAAGTGCGGTCGTCCAATCCGCAATCCGAAATCCGCAATCCGCAATCTCTCAGCCGTCGAACATCGTCGGCTGTTCCGCGCTCCGGGGCGGCGTGAACCCAAAGTGCTTATACGCGGCTCCCGTAGCGCAGCGGCCGCGGGGGGTGCGGGCCAGGAAGCCGCGTTGCATAAGGAACGGCTCGTA
>WNGP01000021.1_pt1 | contig 105357 bp, 105 predicted proteins | sample 5407671 | NCBI WGS metagenome assembly WNGP01 (sample SAMN13153381, study PRJNA577476) | soil metagenome | isolation source: 40 cm soil or saprolite under Garry oak tree replicate 2 | place: USA:California | collected 2016-06-15 | reverse complement strand
AGCGCTTGAAGCTGCCGGCGCGCGTAGATTGTGGAATGAATCGTTCTTCAGCGCGCCGCAGCTTAAGTGCGATTCGTTAGGCGCCCACGAGAATCAGTGAGTACTCTGGCCGCAAGGACAGCCCAGTGATTCGCACTGCGATCCTTGTTGCCACGGCGCTCAGCACAGCGCCCCCGGTCAGCGCACTGGCGCAACAACTCAAACTGAGCGCTGATGTGGGCAAGACAGAGTTCTTCGAGGGTGAACCGATTTATCTCCTTGTGCGGCTGGAGAACGTCGGTACCGATACTGCTTGGGTTACGTTCTTCGGCTTGGGAAGCCTGCCTGTGATGTTGTCCCTTACTCGTGGGAATGGAACCCCCGTGCCAGTGCACATGCCGTTCATCGACTGGTTGGCGCCGCCAAATTGGCGCGGGGACCCTATTGCTCCGGGTGGCAGCGTCATAAACACGCTAGTGCTGCAAGACTTGGCGGGCGACGAGCAGGCTAGCCGCAGCCATCTCTTCCTCTTTCGTTTCACACCCGATCGATACGAGCTGCACCTTGAGTTTTCCGCGCACGCAGGAGTACCCGGCACGACGCCCCTTCTCCTCAAGGCTGCCCCGGTTTCCTTTCGCGTCCGGGAGCGCACAGCAGCCGAGGAGGCAGAGGTCGAAGAACTGGAAAGCATGCGTGATATGGCGTGGGACACAATTAGAGTTGATCGCTACGCGCGCCTCGCCGGCTATAAGGATGCTTTGATTCACTGGATAGAGCAGCGCCTCCGCGATCAGCCTGACGACCCATTCCTGCCGTTCTTGCTGGACAACGGTGTGTACGGTCTAGGGCCGATCCTAATGAGGCAACTTGAAGCGGGAAAACTCCCCCGCTTCGATCCTGACACGAGCGAGGTCGTAAGCCGTCTGCGACTCGCCGTGATTGAGCGGCAGAAGTTCTCAACCGGAGGCACGCGCCTCGTTCAAGCCCTGTCAGCACGACACCCCGAACAGCTCGCTGCGCTCGCGAATTCGCTTGGGTCCAGTCCCAGTGGCGACATGGCCCGCTATCAGGTGAAGGTGAGCTTGCTTCTGCAACGATCAAGAAGCCGCTCCCAGCGCTGAGTGGCGCGACATTGGCTCGCGAAACGTGAGCGGGCGCCGAACAAGCGCTTGGGGCTGCCGGCGCGCGTAGAATATTGAATGACACTTTTTTTTCAGCGCGCCGCTGCTTAAGCGCGATCCGTTAGACGGCGCCACTGTGAACAAACGGTGAACGACTCTCCGCCGGTGTCGAAACCACCTATCCGCTATCACGGGCGGCTTCTGCTGTTCGTTGTCCTCCTGGTTGTGCTGCCGGCTTCACTAATCAAATACTTATCCGATCGGCACTTGAGCGGATGGACTTTCGCGCCTGGAGTCATCGCTGCTGTTGCGATACTCGTTTACCTGTACACAAAATGGTGGCGAGAAGGCCGGCTGCGGTGAGCAAGGCGCCGTCTAACCAGCGCTTGAAGCTGACGGCGCGCGTAGATTGTGGAATGAATCTTTTTTCAGCGCGCCGCAGCTTAAGCGCGATCCGTTAGGCTGCCCCAATTGTTTTCAATTGCGTTCTACGTCGTGCTCGCGGTTCTTGTCCTGATCGCTCTGGTCATTTTCCGCGCCCAACTCAACGTCTGGGCCGGTCGACCCGTCGTCCGCACGGATCTCGCGCTAGAAGAGATCGGCCCGCTTGTGCGCAGCTGGGCCCCCTGGCTGGAGGAACGCGGTCGAATCGTAGTGCGTCAAGCGCAGACCGATGCCGTAGTCGAGCTGCGAAAGCATCGGTACTCGACTCGACCCGACGCCATCATCTTTCGAGTTCGCAACGCCGACGCCACCAGGAAGCATTTCACGGCTATTCTCAGTGCACTCGACGCTGCAGGCGTTCCATACGAGCTGACGACAACTCGGAAAAGGAGCGAGCCCCGCGCGATCGAGGTGCCCCTGGTCGCCGATGATGTTCATACTCCCGCCGCGACCCTGAAACTCATCGAGCAGGTGTTCAAAGGCAGGGCCGGATTTCAGATACACTGTGAAGGCACGATGCGACGTCCGCCAGACGTGCCTCGGGTTCCGCTCGTACCATGGCGCACGGATTACGCTGCCGGGCACCGTATCGGAGAGAGAGTAGGTCGTACAGTGAGGCGGCTGTTTGGGTAATGTGAACGGGCAGTCCGATATCAACTTTGAAGTGCAACACTGAGTCTTATCGCGCGTAGCATTCCTCCGGGGTCTGGCCGAAAAGGAGCTCGCAGACCTCTGCTCGCGGCGCGAACAGTGCCACGAACAGTGCCAACGCCGGCGTCACTGGCCGGTGCTGACAGTCGACCAGTGCAGCCAACTCATTGAAAACACAACGGCCGGCGTTGGCGTGCGCCGGCCGAGTGCGTTTAGAAGGCTGCCGCTCTATCCACCTGAGCTACGGGCGCGCGCCGTGCAAACCACAAATTAACGCATCAGTGACGCCCGCCAATGCCGCGAGAACACCCTGGTCCGTTTTTCCGCCATATCGTAGCATGTAGCACCCATGGCCGGCCCTCAACTGATAGAAGCGAGTCCTGAGAACGCCGTCGCGACGGACGAGCGCATCCGCGCCGACCTCGCCCGCCTGCTCCAGGAGCGGCTGGTGCGCGAGAGCATGCTCGGCGTCTGGGTGCATCCCATCCTCATCGCCGTCGTGGTGGCGCTCGCCTGGCCCGATGCGCCCCACGACCTGCTGCTCGGCTGGGGCGGCGCCGTGCTGCTCACCGCGCTGCTGCGGGGTGCGTGGATATATGTCGCCTCACGCCGACGGCTGTCCGAGCGGGCCGTGCGCAACGGCGTGCGCGCTACCGTGACCATGCTGGCCATCACCTGGGGGGTCGGCGGTGCGCTGGTGCTGCCCGTCGTGCCGTTCGAGACCACCGCACTGATCCTGGTAATCCTGGCCGGTCTCATCGCCAGTGCCCTCACGACGCTCGCGGCCGATCCGTTGAGCATCCGCGGATTCCTCGCGGGCATCGCACTCCCTGTCTTCGTCGCGCTGGCTACGAGCGATCAAAGCCACCATCTCGCGGCCGCAATCGTCGTGGCCGTGTTCACCTTGGGGATGGCGATTGTCGCGCGCCGCGCGCACCTCACCCTGGTCGATCACCTGCGCGTGACGGCGCGCCTGGCGGTGAGCGAGGAGGCCGCGAAGCGTGCCGAAGCAGTCATGCGGGAGGCACGGGATCTCGCCGAACGGACGGCGCGCGCCCGATCCGCGTTCCTCGCGAACATGAGCCACGAGATCCGCACGCCCATGAACGCCGTACTGGGCTTCGTGGAGCTGATTCTCGATACCGAGCTGACCACCGAGCAGCGCCGTGCACTCGAGCTGGTGCGCTCGTCGTCCGAAGCGCTGCTCATGATTCTGAACGACATTCTCGATTACTCGAAGATCGAGGCCGATCACCTCGAGCTCGAGGCCATTCCCTTCGACGTTTCCAAGGTCGTGCATGCGACGGCCAGCCTGCTGGCCGTGCGCGCGCGCGAAAAACATCTCGAGCTGCTCGCCGAGGTGACACCCGAGGTGCCGCGCGCCATGCGGGGTGATCCGACGCGGCTGCGCCAGGTCCTGATGAACCTGATCGGCAACGCCATCAAGTTCACCGATCAGGGAGAAGTCGTGGTATCGGTCACGACGGCGCTCGCCGCTGACGACGTCGTGCACCTGCGATTTGCGATCCGCGATACGGGCATCGGGATCGCGCCCGAGCAGATCGGCGCCGTGTTCCGGGAATTCACGCAGGCCGATTCGACCACGACGCGTCGCTACGGTGGCACGGGCCTCGGCCTCGCGATTTCGCAGCGCCTCGTGCGGCTGATGGGCGGCGAGATCACGGTCACCAGCGAAGTGGGACGCGGCAGCGAGTTCTCGTTCACACTCGCCTTCGCCGCCGACGTCCCGGCCTCCCGCGCAGCGGGGCTCGCAACGCTCGGCGGTCGGCGCATGTTGATCGTCGATGACAATCAGACGAATCGACGCATCCTGCGCGAGATGCTCGGCGGGGAAGGCATCAAAGTCGAAGAGGCAACGACCGCCGGCGAGGGACTCGCGGCAATGCGTCAAGCCGCCAAGAAGCGGGCGCCCTACGATCTCGCGATCCTCGATGTGCAGATGCCGGACATGGACGGGTTCCAGCTCGCGACCGCCGTCCGCGCCGACCGCGGGCTCGCGCGCACGCGACTGTTGATGCTGACGTCCGCCGGACAGCGCGGGGATGGCGAGCGCTGTCGCGAGCTGGGCATTCGCGGCTATCTCACGAAGCCGCTCTCCCGCGCGGATCTGCTCGAGGCGCTCGGCACGGTGCTCGCGGGGCCCGAGGAAACTGCCACGCCGGAAGTGGTCACGCGCCACACCATCGCCGAATCGCGCCGTTCGGTCCGCGTGCTGCTTGCGGAAGACAACCCCGTGAATCAGCAGGTGGCCGTCGCGATGCTCGTCAAACGCGGCCACGAGGTACATCTTGCCGCCAATGGTCGTGAAGCGGTGGATGCGGTCACGCACCGGGACTACGACGTGGTATTGATGGACATCCAGATGCCGGAGATGGATGGCTTCGAGGCCACCCACGCGATTCGTGCGCTGCCCCGGGGGAAGGCTCTGCCGATCATCGGTCTCACGGCGCACGCGCTTTCCGGCGAGCGCGAGCGCTGTCTCTCGCACGGCATGACGGACTATCTCGCCAAACCGTTCAAGGCACACGAGCTGTTCGCGCTAGTGGAGGGCACCGCGGAGCCCAAACCTGCCGCACTGCCGCCGCTCGCCACGCTCGCGCCACCGGTGGACCTCGAGGGGTTTCGTGCCACCCTGCGCGAGGCGGGGGCGGAGAGCGCGCTCTATTCCATCATAGATACGTTTGTCCGGCAGGCGCCCGACCGCCTGGCGGGGCTGGCCACGGCAGTCGCGAGCGGCACCGGCGACGACATCGTCAAGGCCGCTCATGTCTACCGGGGTGCCGCCGCAACCATAGGTGCCCGCGAGCTCGCGGAGCTGCTCGAGCGAGTCGAAACCAGCGCGCGGGCGGGGGAAATCGAGAAGGCGAAGGAAGCGTTCGAGAGCGTCAGCCCGATCGCGCATAATGTGACCGACTACCTTCGCCAGCAGCGCGCTTCACTCCCGGAGGAATGATGCGGATTCTGCTTGCCGAAGACGACGCCGTCGCCGGACGAACGTTGACCGCGATCCTCACCGCGCAGGGCCACGAGGTCTCCGCCGTGGAGAATGGCGTCGATGCGTGGGGACTCTGGAAGGTGTCGCGCCACCGCGTGATCGTCTCCGACTGGCTGATGCCGGCAATGGACGGCATCGAGCTGTGCCGGAAGATCCGGGCGCAGCCGCCGGGTCCATATACCTACTTCATGATGCAGACGATCCGCACCGGCCTCGGCAACTTCCTCGAGGCGATGAAAGCCGGCGTGGACGACTTCATCACGAAGCCGATCATCCCCGAAGAGCTGGTCGCACGGCTCGACGTGGCCGAGCGTATCCTAGGACTGCGCGAGGAGCTGATGACGCTGGAGGGGCTGCTCGCGATGTGCAGCTACTGCAAGCGCATTCGCGATACGGATGGCGTCTGGACGCCGCTCGAGCGCTACGTCGAGGCGCGGTCGGCGGCGCGGTTCAGCCACGGTGTGTGCGAGGAGTGCTACGAGAAGTACCTGAAACCGCAGGTGGACGGCTGACTATCGGAGATGTGCCTTACTCCGGCGGCCCACCGCCGCCGCCCGGGCTGCCGGGCCGCAGCACCTTGATGCCCTCGATCGCCAGAAACGCTGCGGCACCCGCGATGGCGAGGGCGACGGCGACGGTCTTGCTGCGCTGCAGGCGACGGATGTCAACGCGCACCACGTCCCGCGGGGTCACGCCGATGCGCTGGTAGAGCGGTTGCGAGCCGAGCGTCCGGGAGCCGACACCGGTTCGCACCGACAACAGCAGCCGATCGTTCTGACGGTCGACGAGCGTCCCGTGCAGCGGCCTGAGCTCGACCCCGAGGGAATCCCGGAGGGCCAGCTCGGCATCGGTCGAGAGCAACGCCCGGACCTCGGCGCCGACGGGCACGACGTCGAGCGTTGCCGGGACGTAGGCATAGCACCCCAGCGTGAGGGCCGCGCCGGTGACGACGAGCACGGCCCTCGATCGCGACATCATGGGATGTTGGGGTTTGTCTCGCGCTCGTTCCGCCCGACCGGGAAGCACAGCGCGCGCGCCGTGGGCGCGGTCATCGTTTCGAGCGGCGTCGCGTGTAGGGTGTCCGCCACCGAGCCCCGGTAGGTGCCATCGATGTACCCTCCGGGAACGTTGTTGTCGATCCAGCGACGCAAGTCGCCGAGCCGTCTGGCCTCGAGCCACAGCTCGATGGCGCGCTCGGTCTTGAGCGCGGTCCACGCCTCCGTGAGGTTCGTGAAGGTGACGCCCGGAAGAGTCAGCGCCGTGCGACGGAGATTCATCTTGGCGCGGGCGGTGGCGGTGTCGCCGGCGACGAGCGCCGCCTCGGCCTCGAGGAGGCGCATCTCCCAACCGCTCGACAGACGAACGGGCGCGGACGTGGTCGTGTACTTCGCTTCGGGCCAGAACGGTACGCGCCCGCCGAACTTCGCCACGGCCGCGTCGCCTTGCAGTCCGGTCGTGTCCCACCGCACGCGAGGATCCCGCGTGGTCCGATAGTAGCCCTCGTAGAATGTGCCCCACTGCGTATGCGCGCGGAACGACTGATTGGCCCGCGCCCAGTAGAGGTAGTTGTACTGGTCGGGGGAGGTCGCTGCGTACGGCACTTGGAACACGGCCGTGTTAGGGACAAGCGCCGCGTCAGTGAGCACGTCGGCCCACTGCGCGAGGCCGTACGTGGCGAGGTCCGCGCGCACCGACGCACGTCCCGCGTAGGCGGCCCGCAGGAGGCTCGTGGTCCCGGTGTCCGTCAACCCACTCGCGATGAACACCGCGATCGCATTCGTGAAGGCCGTGTCCGCCCGCCGGAAATACAACGTCTGGGGACCCAAGCTCCCGGGACTGAGCCGGTACTGGGTGGGGTCCGGAATCTCGACGGGAATCACCGACTGGCAGAAGTTCTCCCCCAACAGTCGGTTCCCGAAGCCGGCGTAGAGGTAGGCTTGCCCGACGAACAGCGACTTGGCGAACAGCGTGTCGGGCATCACGCGCCGGAAGCGATACACTGCGGCTTCAGGCGCGTACCGCGCGATGTTCGACGACGTCCAGTCGGCGTTCATTGTCGCGTCGGTCGGAAGCCCCGTCTGCACGTCCGTCGGAATGCCATAGCTGCCGGTGGATCCCGCGGGGTTGATCTCGAAGCTCACCGCGGCGCCCCAGTACAGCAGCTGCCCGCCCGTGGTCCCGCTCGAGCCGATGGCATCGGCCAGCGCGCGACGCCCGCCGAGCGCCACGGCGGACCAGGACTCGGGTTTGTCGAGGGCATCGTCGCCAATGAGGCCCGGGTTCGTGACGCTCGTATCGCAAGCCGCGATGAGGAGGAGCGTCGCCGCTGTCGCTACCGTTGTGGTACGCATCGCTGGGCTCCTTTCCTCAGAAGGTCACGCGGAGGTTGACGGTGATCACCGCGGGCGGGGGAATGTGCTCGGAAATGTCGCGATTCTGCGAATCCAGCGCGTCCCGGCCCACCATTTCGGGATCGAAGAGACGCAGCTGGTCGTTCACCCACTTCAGGTAGTTTTGCGCCGTAATGATGAGCGTGGCCGACGCTGCCCGACGGATGGCCCAGCCGACGGGAATCGTGAGCGTCACGTCGCGGAGCTTCCAGAAGTCCTGGGGGAACCAGAAGGTGTCCGCGTTCGTATTCGACGGCACGCACTCCTTGCGCTCGCGCGCCGTGAGCTGCGGGATGTTGCCGAAGTGCAGCGAGTCCGTAGACCCGCCAGGGTAGAGAATCGGGTAAGCGCGGCCGCAGGTTGGCCACCGCACGGACCGACTCAGGGCGTTGAAGGACGCTCCGTCCTGAATCCACCCGCCGCCCTGATACTCGCCGCGCGCCGAGAGGGTCACGCCTTTCGGGAGCCGAACCGTCAGCACCTGACCCAGGACGAGCGTGGGCTGCTGCGGGCCAAAGATATGGAATCCGTCGGCGGTGCACGACGACCGGCACACCGTATCGGGCGCCGCGATTTCGTTCGGGTTGTTGATGATGATGCCACGTGCCGCCATCGGCGCGAAACCGACCTGCACCCATCCCCCGCCGGCGGCGAACGGCACGGCGCCACCCAAATCGCGCACGATGCCGTGGTTGGTGTACACGGTGCCGCCGATGTCGATCCCCCAATCGGGCTTGTTGAGGACGATCGCGTCGACGGACACCTCAACGCCCGTGTTGGACATGCTGCCGACGTTTGAGCGCTGCTGGAACGGCCAGCCGTCGGATGGGACCTGGCGGATGGCGAACAGGGCGTCGGTCGTGAGGCGATGGTACCACGTCGCCTCCACCGTCACGCGATTGTTGACCAGCGCCGCATCGAAACCCAGCTCCGCCTCGCGCGTCCGTTCCGGACCCACGAGGGTGTCCCCCACCTGACCGGGCAGAAAACAGGACTGCGCCGCTGAGATGCACGGCCGCCAGCTGCGCACGGCGTCGAACGCGCCCGGCGCCCGCCCCGCCCAACCGAGGGCGCCGCGCAGCTTCACCTCACCCCAACTGGCCGGCCAGAAGGGCTCGTCCGAGATCACGTACGACCCGCTGATTTTGGGGTACACTTGCAGCCCCAGGGACCGTCCGAACGCGCTGTTCCCGTCGAAGCGGACGCCGCCAGTCAGGAAGTACCGGTCGCGGAACTTGAAGACGTTCTGCAGGAAGAACCCCGCGTTGATCACGCGCACGCTCGTATCGCCCGCGAGTTGTACACGGGCCGCGCTGACGACCGGTACGCCGGGCCCGGGGAACCCCTCGCCGTATGCGGTCGCGCGGCCTTCCTCTGACGTCACGGCCTGCCCACCGACGGAGAAGGTCGAGGCGAGTTGCGGGGACAGCCGGAGGTCCATGCTCCCGACATAATCCGCGGTCAGGAGTGAGTAGCGGAGCTGCTCATCGACCAGGATGCCTTGCGGCGCCGCCACGAAGCCGAACGGCCGCAGGTTGTGGTTTTGCTGCTGGGCGAGGTCGTACCCGAGCGTGAACCGGTTCGAGAAGCCGGCAAACGGTGTGTACGTAACTGTCGCCCCCGTGATGAGCCGCTGGATGCCCGTGGTGAGCGATTGATTGAGCAGCGAGTCGATCACCTTCGGGTCGCTGGACGACCGATAATTGCGCTCGGCGCGATAGACGTTGAGCACCAGCCCGTGGGCGTTGTTCCCCGCCGGCGTGTTGGACAGATCGGTGTTGGAGTATGCCGTGTTCCACTCGATCCGCAGGTTGTCCGCCAGGGTGATGCCGACATTGCCACGGGTGGAGAGTTTCTTTTCGTTGTCGAGCGGCAGGACGCCGTCGTTGTCCTCAGACGTCGCGGAGAGGAAATACTGGAGCCCGTTCGCCCCAGCCGAGCCGCCGGAGACGGACCCACTGTAGTGCTGCCGGTACGCGTTCCGGATCCACGAGCAGCCGGTCACCGGCGTCTCGTGACACAGGCCGTGGACCTGTCCCGCCGGCCGGAGGTTGAGATAGGGCACGGAGTCGGTCCCGAACGGCCGCAGCTGCGAGAAGCCCTGCCCCACCTGGACCGTCCAGCGTGGCGCCCCGGTCGAGCCGCGCTTGGTGAAGATCTGAATGACTCCCGCCGCGGCCTCCGTGCCATAAAGCGTGCTCGCCGCCGCGCCCTTGATGACCTCGACGCGGTCGACGTCCGCCGGACTGATGTCGTTGAGCGGGCTCGCCTGATAGTTGCCACCGCGGAAACCATTGGAGTCGCTGAAGGGGGGCCGGTTACGCCGGTAACCCTCGCTCCGCACGCGGACGCCATCCACGTAGATGATCGGCTGGTTACTCTGGCTGACGCTCACCGCGCCCCGCAGGCGGATCTGCGCGCCCTCGCCGGCCATGCCGCTCGTTTGCATCACGCTCAGCCCGGGGGCCCGCGCCTGCAACAGCTGATCCATGCTCGCTGGCGGATCCTTGACCTGCGACAGATTGACCTGCGCGATCGAGTTGCCCACCTCTCGCACCCGCGCCTGCCCGGGCGTGCCGGTCACGATGATCGCATCGAGCTGCAGCACACTGGGGGCGAGTTGAACGGTCGTCGTTGTGCTCTGATCAGGGAGCACTACCAGGTGCGCCGTCGCCACCTTGAACCCGATCGCGAGCACACGCAACTCACGCGGACCAGCGGGCACGTTCAGCAGCGTAAACGTTCCACCGGGCCCCGTGCGGGTGCCGATCGTGATGCCGACCAGCGAAACCTCCGCACCAACGATCGGCTCCCCCGTGGTCACGGAGGTGACCTTGCCTTCGATGGTTCCGGTTTGCGCGGCCAGGCGGGTCACGGCGGGCAGGCACAGCAACGACGTTGCAACCGCGATTCGGAATGACAGAACACGCATCATGATCAGCTCCTCCTTGAAGCAGGAACGATGCGGAGTTTCCCGTGTCGGTTTTACAGGAGGAAATGGCAGCGGTGGCAAAACGGTGTCAAGGCTCGCAGAATCGGGGCGGCGGGATTCGAACCCGCGACCTCCTGGTCCCAAACCAGGCGCGCTACCGGACTGCGCTACACCCCGAAATACCCCGAAATACCAGAAGCCGAGAGGCCCCGCAGCTGAGAGGCCGAGCAAAAGCTACTAAGTCGAGCGTCTTAGCAACACCTCAACCAATGCTCTGAAGGCTCGACCGCGGTGCGACACGCGGTGCTTGGCGGACGGCGGCGCTTCACCGAAGGTCATCTGCAGCTCGGGCGAGTAAAACAGGGGATCGTAGCCAAAGCCGCCGGAGCCGCGCGGTTCGGTGAGGATAAAACCCTCACACGTCGCTTCGACAATCTCGGGCACACTGCTCGGCGTGGCCAGAAATGCGACGACGCATCGATAGCGCGCGCCGCGGCGCTCCTCGGGCACACCCGCGAGCTGCTCGAGCAACAGCTTGTTGTTGGCAGCGTCCACATCGCCCTGCACACCGCCCCACCGCGCCGAGCGCGGACCGGGGGCGCCACCCAGCGCCTCCACCTCGATCCCGGAATCGTCGGCGACGGTCGGGAGGCCACCACGCGTCGCGAAGTACCGCGCCTTCCCGACCGCATTCTCGACGTAGCTCGCACTCCGCTCGAGATCGGCCTCCTCAGGAAGCGGCTGGAGCATCCGATCGGCGGGAAAGGACAGGTCAAACGGCAGCCCAGTGAACAGCTCGCGGATCTCGCGCGTCTTGCCGGGGCTGCGCGTGCCGACGAGCAGCTTCATGCGCCGCCCCCCCCCCGCAGTCGCGCGAGCAGCTTCGTGGTCGACTGGTCCTGCACGAGCGGCACACGCACCACCCGCCCGCCCCACCCTTCCACATCCTTCGCGCCCACGATCGCCTCCGGCGCGTAATCGGCGCCCTTCACGAGGACATCAGGTTTCAGCGCCCGGATCAGCGCGAGTGGCGTGTCGTCCTCAAAGAGGACGACACAATCCACGGCGGCGAGGGCCGCGATGAGGCGCGCGCGCGCACCTTCGGGGACGACGGGACGGTCCGGGCCTTTCCCGAGGCGCCGCGCGGACGCATCGCCGTTGACGCCGACGATGAGCGCGTCGCCTTCGGAGCGCGCCGCTTCCAGCAAAGCGACATGCCCGGTATGGAGCAGGTCAAAGACGCCATTGGTGAAGACGACGCGGCGCTGCGTGGCACGCCAGGTGACAGCCGCTGCGGCCGTCCGGATCTTCGCGGCGGTGTTCAGAGCGCCTGGGTGGTCCTGGGGTGGAAGGAAAAGCTGTGGTTGAAGAACGGCAGCGAGACGCGTTCGCCGTAGCGCGTCTCGATGACGATCTCGCGCGGCGACGCGCTGCGGAAGACCTGGAGTTGGCGACCGCCCGCGGAATCGGGCAAGCCGATCTCTTCGATCGCCGCCTGAATGCGGCGGCGAATCGTCCCATCATCGAGCCCGGCTGCGAGGTGCGCTTCGGTCTGCATTTCATCCAGCAGCCGGTAGTAGCGGAAATACACCTCGCCAATGTTGACCGCGTAGTAGAGCGCCGCAACAAAAATGAGGAGCGTCAGGAGACAGCCGCTGGAGCTGGCGCCGCGACGCGAGGCGATCACCATTGCGACTGCGCCCCGTCCACGATCTGCTGGACCAGCTTGTCCCACGCCAGCTTGCGCCCGTCCTTTTCGGCCGGCGGATTGTAATCGCCGTCGACCATCAGGCCTTGCCGTTTCCACACGGTCGTGCCTTCGCGCTGATTCAGGATCTCGACGTCGACCGTGATCTGCACCTTGCGCTTGGTCACCGTCACCTGCCCCGTTCCCGCCTGCAGCGAGATCGGAATATCGGGGTCGTAGCGCACCACCCGGCCGCGCACGATCGCGTCCGCGGTCGCTTCGGTCGCCACGCGCAGGCCGAGCCGCCCTTCGAGCGCCTGGCGCACGGCCTCGCTCACTTCCTGCGTCAGCGCGGGTTCGGGAGTGTCATTGTCGAACGGCAGGATCGCGACGGTTTTGACGTTGGGGAGCGTACCGCCGGCAAAGCCGTACGGGCAGGCGGCGAGCACGACGGCCGCCGCACTAGCGGCGACTGCGCCAGACATTCGGCGGAATGACCGCCGCCGTATCGACCACGCCAACCGTGAGCTCAAATCGGGCCGGGGCCTCGGGAAAGTCGACGCGCGCGCTCGCGGGGCGCCGCAAGGCGTCGAGTTGGGAACGGCTCCGCGCCACCACTGCCCCACGCCGCCGCCATTCGGCCTCCAGCAAGGACTCGCGGCCCGCGCTGTCCGTCACAACGTAGTCGAGCGTATCCTCGACCTGCACGAAGCGCCAGAAGACGCGGCGTTTGTGCGTCACCGAGTCCACCAGCTGGCCGCCGAACACGCTCGCATCGTTCGCGGGCGGCCGCACCAGCGCAAACGCCGCCCACAGCATCGGAATTGCGGGAACCAGGGAGCGGAAGTTTTTTTCCGGATCCGCCCACGCGACCGAATCGCCGATGACGACCGCCGCGCCGTTGCCCAGGTTGAACGGACCCGCGAAGTCGAATCGCAGCGAATCCGGCGGCGCGATGCGCGTCGAGCCCCGACCCGCGTACTTCACCCGCTCGTCCTGATAGCGCCAGCGAAACCGGATCAGCTCCGCTGTGCGTGGCAGCCTCATGCGCGTCCATGCCACGGCACTGTCGCGCCTCGCTGGATCCAACGCCATCGCGACGGGGACCAGCGGTCCCGGCCGATGTGGTCCCGGACAACCCGCGAGCAGCGTACAGGCGCCAATGTAGGAAAGAGCACGTTGTCGGGTCAATAGTTAAACCCGAAGAAGAAGTCGACGAAGCGACGATTGCGCGTGCTCGCGGGCAAGCTGTACCGATCGATCTGCGTCTGCGTGCTCCCCAGCCGATAGCCGAGATCGAGACGCAGCACAAGTGGCGGGCCGATCGGCATGCGCAATCCCAATCCACTCGCGCCGAGCACGCCGCGGTCCGGCGTCGTCTTCGACCACGCGCGCCCGTAATCGAGAAACAGCGCGCCCTGGACGCCGGGAAATCGCGCCGCGCCGAACGGAAACCCGATCGTGAGAAAGTCGAGAATCGGAAACCGATACTCGACGTTGAGGAGCCAGGCGCGCGTGCCGGCGACGTAGCCGTACTGAGGATACCCGCGCAGTGCCCACGAGCCCCCGATGTTGACGCGCCGCGGTCGCTCGCCGCCCGAGGTGTAGCCCAGCACGCGCAAGGCGAGTGCGCTGTGCAGCGACGTCCGCAGGTACTTCCGAACGTCGGCGGAGACCAACCACGAATCGAAGCGGCCGTGGCTCAGATCGTTGACGAGCCCGCCAGTGACGTTGTAGCGCTCGCCATCGATCGGCCCGGTCGAGAGCCAGAGTGTGTTGTCCTTGACGTAGGTGAGGTAGTTCGAGACGAGCCAGCCGACGCGACGCGGCTCATCGACATCCTGGGTCGTAAGGTCGAGCCGGTCCGAGCGTTCGATCCGGTATTCGCCGACGATCCGGCGGAAGCGATTGAACGGGTATCGGACCTGCGCGAACGCGCCGTACGAACGCTCTTCGAACAGCGTACTGAAGTCACCCTCGTAGAACAGACCGCGCTGGCGGAATGCGCCGACACCCCAGTTGATGCGGCGTGATTGATTGAGGTAGAACGCAGTTCCGCTGACGTTGTCGAGCAGCGTGCCGAACCCCGCGCCCTGAAACGACGACAGCGACAGATACAACAAATGGTCGGACAGCAGATCGCTGAACACGAACACGGCGCCCTGCGCCGAGCCGAGTCCGGGCGCAACCGCGGCGTCGCCGGCTGCAAAGTCGAGCGTAAACTTGCGTTCGTACGGTGTCCCATCCACGCGAGCATACTGTGGATGGGAGAGCTCCCCCCACGTCCATGCCGGCGCTGGAAGACTGTCGGACGCCGCCAGCGTGAAGCTGCTCTGGGCATCATGCAGCGGCGGCGCGACATAAATATTGAAGCTCAGATCGGCAAAGCCGCCGAACAGTAGCCCGCCTTGTGGTCCCGGCACCCACTCCGGATCGAACGCGCCGTTCAAACTGCGGGTCTCGCGGCGGCCATTGCCCGTCGCGTCGATCGAATACACCTGGAACGTGCCATCGCGATCCGAGGCGAAATAGATGCGACCTTCCCGCCAGCGCGGGGCTTCGTCGCGCCAACTGCCGTACGTCAGGTAGCGGATGGCGCCGGTCGCAAGCTCGAGCGCGAAGAGATTGTGCGCGCCACTCGCGCCGAACGGCGTGCGGTCGGAGGAGAAGACGACGGTCGCGCCGTCCGGGCTGATCGTGGGATCGAGGTCCTCGTACCGGTCCGACGTGAGGCGCTCGAGTCGCCCGTCGGCGAGCCAGAGGCGATAGAGGTCGGAGTAACCGGACACAGACAGGCCGCTGAACACGACGCTCTTGCCGTCCGGTGCCCAGGCGGGCGACAGGATGGAGACGAGCTCCGGAAATTGGTAGCGGCCGACGACTTTCGATTTCCGCAGGTCCCAGAAAAACAGCGCGTCGCGCTCGGCGTACTTGCTGCTGAACGCCGCCACGCCGTCGGCACTCACGTCGATGCGTGACTCGAAGAAGTGGAACGACTCGAACTGCTCGCTGCGCTCCCCCTGCACGACCGGCCGCCGCCCCCGGCCCGCGAGGTTCTCGGCGTAGATGGTGGTGTAGCCGCTGCGCGGCGAAAAGAAGAGAAACGACGGCGTTGAGTCGCCGGGCAGCTGATAGGCCGTCGGCTTGATGGCGAGGTCGGTGAGTTTGCGCGCCGTGATCGCGAGCGGCGGCTGGCTGGCGACCGCGGGATAGTAGTGCTGCCGCATCCAGTACTGCCACTCGTCGGACAGTTGATCGACGGTGCGGCCGTACACGCCGAGCAACGCCGCGTCGAAGCCATTGTACTTCCAGATGTCGTTGTACAGCTCGAGAATCCGCCATTCGCCGTAGCGCTCGGCCAAGAACCGGTGGATGCTGCCGCCGACGGGATAGACCAGGCCGCCGTACGCGTAGGCAAGATCCGTCAAGCTGGGCAGATGCCCGTCGATCGTCATGTCGCGGAGCACCATGTCGTCGCGGGAGTCTTCGCCCGCCGAAAAGAATTCGGCGAGTCCCTCGGTCCACCACAGCGGCATGCCGACCTGGCGGAACCGCGGATACCGGCCGAAGGTCTGGGCCGCGAGGCTCAACTGGAAGACGTGCACCAGCTCGTGGCGAATCGTGTGCCGGAATTCGGCGTAGCTGCCGCGGAACGGGAGCGCGACCCGCCGCTTCAGGAACTCCGTGACACCGAGCAGGCCTTCCGGCGGAATGAAGGGGAGGATGTTCGTCTGCTCGAAGTCACTGTGCGACGCGTAGACGATCAGAGGGATACGGCGCGTGACGGCGTGATTGAAGCGACGCTCGAGCGTGTCGTAGCTCGCTTCGGCGTATGCAAGGGCGACGCGGCCGAGCTCTTCTTCTTCCGGATAGTAGTAGAGATCGACGTGCTCGCCGCGTAACACGCGCCAATCAAAGCGACGGTACTGAATCTTGTTCTGGCCGAAGTAGCCGTATTGGGCCGACAGCACCGAAGCGAAGATCATCGCCGATCCAATAAGGCAGACCGACAACCGCCTCATCTATGGATACTCCGAATCCGATCACCCATCCCGATCGCATTCAACACATCGACACCCCCGACGACTCGCCCAAAGATCGTGTAGATGCCGTCCAGGTGCGGCTGCGCGGAATGCGTGATGAAGTACTGGCTGCCGCCGGTGTTGGGACCGGAGAGCGCCATGCCGACGGTGCCCACGTCGTACCGCACCGGATTGATTTCGTCGCGGAGCACGAACCCCGCTCCCGGTCCACCCCATCCGTCACCCCGCGGATCACCGTCCTGCACGACGAAGTTCGGCACGACGCGATGCCAGCGCGTGCCGTCGAAGAAGCGCCGCTCGACGAGGCCCAGGAATGCGGCCACGGTGACCGGGGCCTCGGCGGGCAGGAGCTCGATGTCGAGCCGGCCACGGTCGGTCTCCAAAATGACGTGCGGGTTCGTGCCGCTGAGCGCGGGCGCGAGCCAGCGACGCGCGATGTCTCGGTAGTCGGCCATCGTGCGGCCGGTCGCGATCGGGAGCACCGAACCCCAGCCGTCGCGGGTGTCGGGCAGCGTATCGGCCGCCAGGCGGCGAACCAGATAGTCCTCAGGCCGCGGCGTCGCCGAGACGAACTGGCTCGCCACGCGCACCCGCCCAGCCGACGATGCGGCCGCGATCGCGCCAAGTGCTGAGACCGCGGACAGCCGGGCGTCGTTGAAGGGATCGCCCTCGGCGCGCCGGTACGCAGCGACCAGGAGGTCCACGTCGTCCACGCTGGGATGGCGGGCGAGCAGATCAGCAGCGACGCTCCGGACAGCCGCGTCGACATGTGTCAGGAGCGAGCGCGCCCGCGCGTTCAGTGAGGAGTCTGACACCGGGGCGACGCGCTGCAACTGCTGCAGCGCCTGCGCGACGACGCGTCCATCGGGATCTGCCAGCAACGTCTGCAGGCGATCGCGCGCGTGCGCGGCGCCGAACGCCTCGGCGGCGACACTGCGCCAGCGCCAGTCAGCATCGCCGCTGATGCCCGCGGCCGCGGTCACACCCGCCCCGCTGTCCGCCTGCGCCAGCGCGATGATCGCCTGGCGTTTGAGGCTAAAGACGCTGCTCGTGAGCGGGAGTCGCAGCGCCGCGACTGCCGCGCTGCCCCGCAGCACGCCGAGCGTCGTCTCGGCCTGCACGGCCACACCGATATCGCGGTCGGCGACAAGCGGCACGACGGCCGGCGCTAGCCCCGAGTCGCGGAAGGATGCCAGCGCGCGCAGCCCGTTGATGCGAATATGCGCATCGCGATCCTCAAGGAGCCGGCGCAGCGCGGCAAGCGCGTCGCGCGGATCGAGACGGGCGCTGTCGAGCAGTGCCTTGCTGATGCCACGTGCGGCGACGGTACGCGTCTGCGGATCGGGATCGCTGAGCGCGCGAATCAGCGACGCGGCCCCCTCCTTGGCATGCAACCGGGCGAGCGAATACAGGGCGCGCCAACGCGTCGCCGCATCTGTCGCGTCGGCGAAGCGAACCAGCTGCGCAAGCGGCGCGCGGGTCCCGAGCCGCCAGCTTTCGAGCAGGGCTGCGCTCACAGGGGGAGGGCTCGCCGCGGCGGGCGATCCCGCCGCGAGGATATCGGTCAGCGCTTTCGCTCCATCGTCGCCGCCGATCTTCGCGATTGCGGTCACCGCCTCGACCTGCGGCGCGCCCGCGTCGGTCGCGGCCGCCGCGCGAATCGTTAGCACCAGCGCCGGAATCGCGCGGGCATCCTTCAACAGTCCCAGCGCGAATGCCGCGTCCGCCTGCACCGCGGCGGCGGAGTCGTTCAATGCCGGCAGCAGCAGATCGATGGCGGCGGGGTCGCCGCTGCGGCCGGCAGCAAGGGCTCCTTGCCGGCGGACGGCGGGACTGGGATGGCTCAGCGCCTCGCGCAGCCCCGCGCCATCGAAGCGGCGGGCGTCGGCGGCGCTAAGGACGTTCGCAAGAAGGCTGATCGTCGCTTCGTCGGCTTGCTGAGCGCGCACCGGCGGCGCGGCCAGCAGCGCGCACAGCAGGCAAATGCTAGAGACGAACCGGGTCGGCTGTGGGCTCGAGCAGCTCACACACGTGCTCCGGAATGCGCGAAAGCGTTCGTTGTGGGTTCAACGCGATCAGCGACGTTTCGCCGGTGGCGAGCAGCTCATTCGTCTCGGGCCGCTCGATCGCATACCCGAAAATCACGCGCCGGGAGGCCAGGTCCCGCACCCAGCAGCGGATGCGAATCATATCATCATAGCGCGCGGGCTGGCGGTAGCGGACGTGGACGTCGGTTACCGTGAGGTAGGTGCCCTGCTGCTCCATGTCGCGGTAGGACGTCCCCCGCTCGCGCAGGTGCTCGGTGCGCGCCATGTCCATCCAGATCAGATAGTTCGCGTGATAGACGAACCCCATCTGATCAGTTTCGGAGTAATTGACGCGGTGCAAGACCGCGTTGATGAGCGGCGGGGAGCTGCTGTTACTCGCCGTACGGGATCCAGATGTTCTTCACTTCCGACGCATGCCGCAAAAACTCGCGGCCTTCCCCCTCACGAGGATCGAGCCAGTCGCGGCCGCGCGCCGACGTCCAGGTCCGCTTCATGTTCGCCGCGGACGCGAGCTCGACCGCTTTCACACCCGCGGCGGTACCGAAGTACCACATGCCGTCCACGTCGTCATGCTCGGCGAGCACTTTCGCCAGCTGGTCTTTTGCCCCGGTGACCACGTTGATGACGCCGTCCGGTACGTCGGACGTCTCGAGGACGGTGTAGAACTCGGTTGCGGCGATCGGATTGGTCTCCGAGGGGATGACGATCACGGTGTTACCGACCGCGACCGCCGGCGCCACCAGGGAGACGAAGCCAAGCAGGGGGAAATCGTCCGGGGTGGCGATGCCGAGGACGCCGATGGGTTCGTTCATCGCGAGGGTCACGCCACGAATCGGCGTGTGGTGGACGGCGCCGTCCCATTTGTCGGCCCACGCGGCGTAGGTGAAGAGTCGCGCGATACTCGCGTCGACTTCCTCGCGGCCGATTCTCGCGGCGAACTCGGCGGCCCGCGTCGCCAGATTCTCGGCAATGAAATAGAGGATCTGGGCGCGGGTATGACCGCTGCCCTTCCCCCATCCCTCCGCGGCATGCGCGGCCTCGACGGCATTCCGTACGTCCTTGCGATTGCCCTCCGCGACTTCGCCGAGCACTCGGCCTTCTGGGCCGACGATCTTGCGGGAGTAGCCTTGGTCGGGTCTGACCTGTTTACCGCCGATGAAGAGCTTGTAGGTCCTATCAATTGGGGGGATGTCTGATTGCGGAATGCGGATTGCGGAATGCGGAATTGCCGCGTCGGGCTTCTCGACGCCCACGTTGTCATTCCGCATTCCGAATTCCGCATTCCGAGATTCGTACTCCGGCTTCAGATACTCATACATCCCTTCTCGCCCACCTTCTCTTCCAAAGCCCGATTCCCGGTACCCCCCGAATCCCGACGCAGCATCGAACAGGTTGGTCGAGTTGATCCAGACAACCCCGGCCTTGAGTTTCGGCGCCACGTCGAGGGCGAGATTGATGTTCTCCGACCACACACTCGCCGCGAGTCCATAGGGCGTATTGTTCGCCAACTCCACCGCTTCTTTCGGCGTGCGGAACGTCATGCTCACCAGCACCGGGCCGAAGATCTCGACTTGGGCAATCGTCGCAGCAGGCGACACGTCGGTGAAGAGCGTCGGCGGATAGAAGTAGCCTTCGGTGGGGCACGCCCAGGAGGGCTGCCACATCTTCGCCCCTTCCTCGACTCCCTTCTCCACCAAACCGCGAATGCGCTCGAGCTGCACCGGCGCGACGATCGCACCCATGTCCACGGCTTTGTCGAGCGGCGAGCCCACGCGCAGCTTCTCCATGCGCGCCCTCAGCTTCTGCGTGAGCCGATCGGCGATGCCTTCCTGAACGAGCAAGCGTGAGCCGGCGCAGCACACCTGTCCCTGATTGAACCAGATCGCATCCACGACGCCCTCGACGACACTGTCGAGGTCGGCGTCGTCGAACACGATGAATGGACTCTTGCCGCCGAGCTCGAGCGTGAGCTTCTTGCCGCTGCCGGCGGTCGCCTTGCGAATGATGCGGCCGACTTCCGTCGAGCCCGTGAAGGCGATCTTCTGCACGTCGGGATGCTCGACCAGGAATTTGCCAGTCGCCCCGTCGCCGGTGACGATGTTGAAAACGCCCGCGGGCAGGCCGGCCGACTGCGCGATCTCCGCAAAACACAGCGCGGTGAGCGGGGTGAACTCGGCGGGCTTCAGGATGACGGTGTTTCCGGCCGCGAGCGCGGGCGCAACCTTCCAGGCGACCATGAGCAGCGGGAAGTTCCACGGAATGATTTGCCCGACGACGCCGACCGGCACGTAGCCCGGGAACTCGGTGCCCGACAGCTGCGCCCAGCCCGCGTGGTGATAGAAATGCCGGGCGACCAGCGGGATGTCGAGATCGCGGGTTTCGCGAATCGGCTTGCCGTTGTCGAGACTTTCGAGCACGGCGAGGAGCCGGGAGTGGCGCTGTACTTCGCGCGCGAGCGCGTACAGGTAGCGGGCGCGCCCGTGCGCGGGAAGTGCAGCCCACACGGGAGCAGCGGCATGTGCAGCCGCGACGGCTGCGTCGATGTCCGCCTTGCTCCCCTGCGCGACCCGGGCCAACACCGCCGTCGTCGCCGGATTGATCGTCTCGAAATACTGATTGTCGGTAGGCTGGACCCAGCGACCGCCGATGAAATGGCCGAAACGCCCGTTGTCGTGCTGCCGGATCCACTCCAGCGCCGGGGCGTCGCTCTCGGGCGCCGGCCCATACTCCATCGTCTCGAACAGCTTGGCGACGGTCGCCATCACACCATCGGGTGGCGGTGCGCGGCGGCGTAGCGGCCCGTCACGAAATGCTCGAGCTGCCGCTCGATGTCGGTGAGCAAGGAGCTCGCCCCCAACCTGAATAAGGAAGGCCGTAGCCAGCGGTCGCCCAGCTCTTCTTTCATAAGGATCAGCCAGTCGAGCGCCTGCTTGGCCGTGCGAATGCCGCCGGCAGGCTTGAAGCCGATCGTGGATCCGGTCCGCGTCTCGTACTCGCGAATCATCCGTGCCATCACGACACCAACCGGCAGCACCGCGTTCACGGACTCTTTGCCCGTGGACGTCTTGATGAAGTCAGCGCCGGCCATCATCGCCACCATGCTCGCCCGCGCGACATTGGTCAGCGTCGCGAGATCGCCGGTGCCGAGGATCGCTTTCATGTGCACGCGCCCCCCCCCGCACGCGTCGCGAAACGCGCGCACTTCGGCGTACAGCGCCGGCCAGTCGCCGGTGAGCGCGTGTGCGCGGGTGATCACGATGTCGATCTCCTGCGCGCCGGCCGCGACGGAGGCTTGCACTTCCTCGAGCCGTTGGGCGAACGGACTGAGTCCCGCGGGGAAGCCGGTGGAAACAGCAGCGACCGGAATCCCCGAGCCCTCGAGCGCGGCCACGGCGGTCGGCACCAGCGCGTGGTAGACGCAGACCGCGCCGACCTTGATGTCGAGGTGACCAACGCCGAGCGCGTCAATCAGGTCGGGTCGCAGCGGGCGCCGGGCTTTGGCGCAGAGCCGCAGTACGTTCCCCGGCGTGTCGTCACCCTGCAGCGTCGTCAGGTCCATGCAGGTGATCGCCCGCAGCAACCACGCCGCCTGCCATTCCTTCTTTACAGTGCGGCGCGTGGGGATGGTCGCGGCGCGGCGTTCCACCGCGCTGCGGTTCACCCGCAGGCCGCGGATGGCATCGAGATCGAGCGGCATTCCCGGATTGCGGTCGTCCTGGGAGGGAGGAACCGGCCGGGCGACGCCGGCGGGACGAAGCCGTTCGGATGTGACCTTCATGTTGGCGGGAGCATGCGGATCGCTGCTGGAAAAGTCAACGCGAGACGGGAATTCCCGCGCCCTGACGGCACGCGTCGATGGCGTGCGGTTCCTGCGCGCGGAGGCACTGCTCCTCGCGCGCCGGCAGGTCCGCGAGCAGCGTGGCGATTTCTTCGCCCAGCGCATGATAGCACGTCGGTCCGCCGGCCTCATTCGCGACGATCTGGCAAAAGGCGAACGCCGCGGGCGTGGTGGCGGTCCAATCCACGAGCGCCTTCACCGCACCGAAGTAGCAGGCGGGACGGTAGGGCTCAGCCGCCTTGTGGCAGAGATCGGCCGTCTTCTGCGGATCGCGCAGCGTGTACGACGTGATGTCGCGACCCAGGCTTTGAAAGCAGACGGGACGCACGCGCGCGGGCGCGCGGGCGCAGGATTTCGCCGCGTCGCCGAGGTCGCCGTGATTCAGATTCAGCATAACCGACGTCTGCATCTGGTAGCAGGCGCCCAAGTACCGGTCGGCCATGATCGAGCAGGGATAGAGTGGATCAGCGGGATCCATGGCCTTGAATGTCGTGCCCATCGCCATGTGGTGGTGGCTATGCGCGGCCAGCATGGTCGCGGGATGGTGCGGCGCGGTCGCGTTGATCACGCTTTCCATGAACGCGCCGCCATAACACGACTCGCGATCCCAGCCGTCGGAGAGGAGATCGCAGTCGGTGAGCGCGCGCGGCAGATCGTGGCCGTACAGCATCGTCAAGCCGTGGCCCATGCCGTGCACGCACTGGAACAGCACCCAGCGACTCGCGCCGGGCTGCTTGAAGGGCTGGCACAACGCCTCGACTTCCGGCTGAGTCACTTGATCGCGCGACTCGAAGTAGGCCTGGATCACGCCATGGCGGCAACCGGACGAGAAGCCGTCGCCGCAGGCCGTGAACGTAGCCGGAATATCGGTGGAGAGACCGAAGGCCTCGATCCCGATGCCGTGCGAGTATTCGTGCGCGTGCTCCGTGGCGTCGGGGTCCGCGGCCGCGATCGCGTCTAGCGTCGCCACCGCATCGGCCACGCCGTGCTTTTTGAGCCGCTCCGAGAGCAGCTGCGAGTAACACGTGCCGCGTGCCTCACCAGCGAAGCGAAGGCAGGGAGCGCCCGGGTTACCGCCCTTCCCCACTCCCGGGGCAAAGCGACTGGCGGCGATGCCGGCTACGGCGACTGCGCCGATTGCGATGAGCAACCTCTGCGTTTGCGTCATGGTACAACAGTAATGCGCTTGCGTGTGTGATTCCAGATTCCTAAGCTTGGACCGTGTCCCGCGTGATCGTCGTAGCGGACGCCCATCTCGGTCAGGTGCCGCCCGCCGTCGGGACGGCGTTGCACGCCTTTCTCGACGAGGTGCCCCAGCCGGACGATCATCTGGTGGTGATGGGCGATCTCTTCGACTTCTGGTTCGAGTATCCGAGCGTCATTCCCCGTAAACATTTCGCCACCGTCGCCAAGCTGCAGGAGGTCCGCGCGCGCGGTGTGCCGATCACGTTCGTGGGCGGCAATCACGACCGTTGGGGCGGCTCGTTTTTCACGCGCGATCTGGGGATTCAATTCTTCGGCGGCGAAGCCGAACTGGAGTTGAACGGGCGACGCGCCTTCATCGCGCACGGCGATGGACTCACGGAGCAGCACTGGAGCGGCGCGCTCATGCACCGGTTCACACGCCACCCGCTCACCGTCGCCGTGTTCCGCATGCTGCACCCTACCATCGGCTTCTGGATCGCGGATCTGTTCTCTCGGCATCTCGCCGACAATACCAAGGACCGCGCCGTGCTCGATCGTGCTGCCGCCGCGCAGCGGAAGTGGGCGGCCGCTTTCCTGGAGCGGCATCCCACCGTGCAGCTCGTCATCATGGCGCACACGCATCGGCCGGTGGTCGATCGACTGCCAGATGGTCGCGCCTATCTGAATCCGGGCGCGTTCCTAGACGGTGGGCGCTACGCCGTCATCACGCCCGAGGCTGTGGAGTTGAAGCAGTTCACAACGGCACGACCTCGACCTGCTTGAGCTTCGCTCCCAAAAACAGCGCTCCGACTTTCCGAAAATGCGGCTCGTCGTCCGATACGACGAAGCGGTGATCGTGCGCGCCGCCGTTCGCCAGTAGGTTCAGCCGCTCCAGTTCCTTCGATACCGCCGTCGCGGTCTCCTCGGCGGAGTCGACCAGCTTCACGTCCGGCCCCCCCGCCATGACCCGGGCGAGCAGCGGCTTGAGCAACGGGTAGTGCGTGCAACCGAGCACCAGCACGTCGACCTTGGCGCGCTGCAGCGGCGCCAGATAATCGCGCGCGATGAGCTCAGCGGCGGGATGCTCGAACCATCCTTCTTCGACCAACGGGACGAACAGAGGGCACGGCTGGCTATACACACGCGCATCGGGGCGGAGTGCCTTGATGGCGCGCTCGTACGCCCCGCTCGCGATCGTGCCGGCGGTGCCGATGACGCCGATCGTTCCGGTCCTGGTCGCGGCCACAGCGGCGCGGGCACCCGGCTCGATCACGCCGACGACGGGCACCGACGAATGCGACTGCAGGTAGCCGAGCGCGTGCGCCGTGCTCGTGTTGCACGCCACGACGACCGCCTTCACCCCGCGATGCAACAGATAGGCAAGGATCTCGGCGCTGTAGCGCCGCACCGTGTCGGGCGACTTCGGGCCGTACGGGACGCGCGCCGTGTCGCCGAAGTAAATGACCGACTCGTGCGGCAGGCGCTCGAACAGCGCGCGTGCCACCGTGAGCCCTCCGATTCCAGAATCGAACACGCCGAGCGGGGCGTTATTCATGCACCGGGATGCTCACGCCGATGCCGCCCGGGAACGCGCGGACTCTGAGATCGGGGGGGAAATCGCGCAGGTGGGCCGAGACGTAGGCTTCGGCACCCGAGAAGAGATGATTGAAGACCCAGAGCACGAGCCAGTCTTGCACCTCCTGGCGCTTGAGCCGGAGGTTTTTCGAGTGAATCTCCTTAAAGTAGTTCGCTTCCTGTTGCGCCTTGAACGTCATCATGGCCGTTATGCCTTCCCAGGCCACAAACGCCGCACCCGTCATCGGCCGCCCCGTGGCCGCCTGGCCCCATCCCGGAAGAAGGAAAGACCGGAAGAATGCGCCCATGGGCCTCACACCCCTATGCATCGTATCCGCCGGGAGGATCATGCGAGCCGTATCGGCGCGTGTCGTATCCTGCCCTGCAAGTCGGCACGTCGGCACGATGGCAAGAGCGATCACCAATGCAACGTGCCGGCGTGCCGTCGTGCCGACGTGCGTCTTCATCGCGCCACCAACACGTTCAATCGTCCCCGCTCCAGCTCCACCGTGCATTCGTTCACTCCTGGCTCCCGCAATTCACCGTCGACATGCAGCAGCAGCGGTTGCTCGGGCGAGCGTACCACGAGCTTCGCGGTCTTGATGAGCGCCACCTCCCGCATCTTCACGTGCGTCCCGCGCATGACGCGCGGAATGGCCACGAGAAACCGCGGCAGCGAGACCCGCCGGATCAAGCAGACATCCAGCTTCCCATCGGCGGGATCCGCGTCCGGGGCAAAGCGATAGCTGCCTCCGGAGGTCGTGCCGTTGCACACCTCGATCATCATCATGTACCCGCGTTCGTGAAACCCGGCTGCGGTGACATCGAAGACCATTGGCTCGAACTGGAAGAATGTCTGCACGACGGGCACGAGGTACGACAGAAACCCTCGCAGATGCTGCATCCGGTTCCGGGTTTTGACGACGGCCGGGGCGAACCCGAATCCGACACTGTTGACGAACCACTCTCCCGCGACCCGGCCGGCATCGAAGCGACGGGAGCGGGCGGTCACGAGCCGCGCGACGGCGTGCAGCGGGTCGTGTCCGAAGAGACCCAGCAGCTTGGCGAAATCGTTCCCCGAACCGATCGGGACGACCCCCAGTGCGGCGTCCGTGTTGCCGCCCAGCAACCCGTTCGCCACTTCATGGACAGTGCCGTCGCCACCGACCGCCACCACATGCTTGGCCCCCTGGCGGACGGCTTGCGCCGCCAGCACTTGGGCGTGACCGGGACCCTCGGTGCGGACGACATCCACCGCCCACCCCTGCGCCCGGAATGCGCGCGCGACGATCGACTCGACGCGGCGTGCCGCGCCTCGCCCCGCAGCAGGATTGAGGATGACATGGGCATGAAGCACGCGGCAGACAAGATATCATCTCGTCTGCCGCGTAAGGGACTGCAGAGTTAGAACTGGATGCTATTTCGCCAGATAGTGTTCGTCCCAATCGACCGCGAACTCGACGGTGCAGCGCCCGCACAGCACCTTGCTGGGCTTGCCGCGCAGCGGCACGCGATCGCGGCACGAGGGGCACACGAGATACCGATCACCCATCTCCACCGAACGCGGCACATTTCGTGGCCGCGGGACGACGGTCCATTTGCGGGGTGGCGTGCTCGACATCTGGAGGAAGGCGCGGACGACGGCGACGGGTGTGCCTTTCACATCGACGACGGCGGCCAGCCCTTGGGCCTTGATGAGCCGGTACCAGGCGCCGCGGCGCAAACTGCAGTTCACATCGGCTTGGAGACGAGCCCACACCATCAGTCACTCTCGGGCAGCGAAGGGGCGATAAGAGTAACCCTGGTCCAACCGAATCCGAAGTGATGATTGTCACCCTAGACTTTGACACCGGCCTCGGGCCAGTTGATCTCGAACTCCTGCCGGCATTTCACGCACTCATGCGTCTTGGCGCGCTTGGGGAGGGGCGCGCGCGCCCGGCAGTTGGGGCAGACGCCGTATGTTCCCCGAAGCTGCGGCGGCGCTCTGCGATTGTCCTTCACGCCTTCCACGACACTCCAACGTTGCGGCGGGCGCCGCTGGATGTCGAGCCACGCCCGCAGCACGCCGACGCGTCGGTGGTTCACTTCGATAACAGCTTGGAGATCATTGAGTTCGAGGACGCGGTACCATGCGCCGCGGCGGAGCTTGAGCGGAACCTCGTCCTGAACCCGAGCAAAAAGAAGCGCCATCACGACTCCTGGTAAGGGAGACGAGAAGGGCGCGGGCACAATATATGGTTTACGAACCGGCGCAACAGTCAGGAGTTATCCCAGCCGATATCGAAGTATCCGTTGCACTTGGGGCAGCGCATGCTGACGGCGCGCTCTTCCAAGCAGGCGCGCTCGCGGCAGTTGGGACAAACACCATAGCGCGGTCCCCAGGAGCTCGGCAGCCGTGGCGACCGCGCGGGCCGGGGGACGACGGTCCAGCGCGTGGGACGTGAGGGAAGGATCTCGATTGACGGTCGTGGCACGGGGGTAAGCGTCCCGTTGACGTCGAGCAGCGCTTCCATCGGCGTGAGCCGCACAACGCGATACCATGCGCCGCGCCGCAAGTGGCCTGGTTCCGACGGACGGATACGAGCCCATTGTGCAGTAGCCATCGTCCCTCCGAGGGTCAGCTTGTATACGATTGGCAAACAGGAGCGAGAACGCAACTGCAGGCGTGGCGGGAGCGTGTAGGAATCGAACCTACCGAGCCCCTTTCGGGGCCCAAACAGTTTTGAAGACTGGTCAGGCCACCAGACCCAATCCGCTCCCTTACGCCGCGTCACTGCTTGATCGCGATGACCTCGATCTCGACACGCGCGCCTTTGGGCAGCCCCGCCGCCTGCACCGTCGAGCGCGCCGGCTTATGCGAGCCGAAATGCTTCGCATACACCTCGTTCATCTGCGCGAAGTCGGCCATGTCCGCCAAATAGACTGTGGTCTTGATCACATTTTGCAGTGTCGTCCCCGCGGCGGCGAGCACTGCCCTAAGATTCGCCAAGACCTGCTCGGTCTGCTCCGTCGTCGTCCGGCCGACGAGCTCGCCGTTCTTGGGATCGAGGGCAACCTGTCCCGCGGTGAACACCAGGCTATCGGTCATGATCGCCTGACTGTAGGGGCCGATGGCCTTCGGTGCCGCGTCGGTCGCGACGACGCCCAACCCACTCACTTTGCGCATCAGAACAGTCCTTCGATCGTCCCGTCAGGAAGAAGCCGGATCCGCTCGGCGGCGGGAGCCTTGCCGAGTCCCGGCATGGTCAGGATGTCACCCGAGAGCGCGACGACAAAACCGGCCCCGGCGGAGGGCAGGATGTCCCGCACGTGGAGCGTGAAGCCGCTCGGCGCGCCGAGCTGCGTCGGGTCGTCGGTCAAGGAGTACTGCGTCTTGGCCATGCAGACCGGCGTCTCGCCGAGCCCGAGCTTCGGCAACAGCTCGAGCGCACGCTCGGCCGGCGGGGCAAACGCCACCGCGGCCGCGCCGTACATCTCGCGCGCAATCGTCTCGATTTTTTCGCGAATGGGCCGGCGCTCGTCATACAGCGGCTTGAACGCCGCCTTGCTCGTTTTGAGGAGCCCCAGCAGCGATTCCGCGACGGCGAGGCCCCCTTCCCCACCCTTCTCCCAGACGTCGCACCGCACGACCTCCACACCTTCGGCGGCGCCGACGGCTCGCACCGCTTCGACTTCTTCGTCGGTGTCGGTGACGAAGCGATTGAGCGCCACGAGCGCCGGAACCCCGAACTTCTTCACGTTGCGAATATGACGGCGGAGATTTTCAGATCCACGCTGCACGGCAGCGGAGTCAGCCATGGCCAAGCGGTCCTTCTTCACGCCGCCGTGCATCTTCAGGGCGCGCACGGTCGCGACGATGATGGCAGCCTCTGGCTTCAGTCCTGCGAAGCGGCATTTGATGTCGAAAAACTTTTCGGCGCCCAAATCGGCGCCGAATCCTGCTTCCGTCAATAGGATATCCGCCAGCGCGAGTCCCAGCTTTGTGGCCGCAACGGAATTGCAGCCATGCGCGATATTGCCGAACGGCCCGCAGTGCACGAGCGCCGGGCCGCCCTCGAGCGTCTGCACCAGATTTGGATTGATGGCGTCCTTGAGCAGCAGCGTCATCGCGCCCTGTGCCTTGAGATCGCCGGCGCGCACCGGGCTCTTGTCGCCGCGCAGACCCACGATGATGCGGGCCAGCCGCGTTTCGAGATCGGCGATCCCAGTCGCCAGCGCCAGAATCGCCATGATCTCCGAGCCGGGAATGATGACGAAGTGCTCTTCCCGCGCCGGACCGGCATTCACGCCCCCCAGTCCGACGACGAGGTGACGCAGCGCGCGGTCGTTCATGTCAATCGTGCGCGGCCAGGTAATGCGGCGGACATCGAGCCCGAGCGCATTGCCATGATGCAGCTGCGCGTCGAGCATGGCGGACAGCAGATTGTGCGCGCTCGTGATCGCGTGGAAATCGCCCGTGAAATGGAGGTTGATATCTTCCATCGGGACGACCTGGGAATAGCCGCCGCCCGCCGCGCCGCCTTTCACCCCGAATACGGGACCGAGCGATGGCTCCCGGATCGCGAGAATCGCATTCTTGCCGAGTTTTCGCAGCGCCTGCGTGACGCCGACGGTGACGGTGGATTTGCCCTCGCCCGCGGGCGTGGGGTTGATGCCGGTCACGAGCACGAGCCGGCCCTTGGTGGACCGCCGGTCGAGCGCGTGGATCGAGATCTTCGCCTTGTACTTGCCGTAGAGCTCGACCTCGTCGTCCGACAGTCCGAGTTCCGCCGCGACGTCGCGAATCGGCCGCAGCTTTGCAGCCTGGGCGATAGCGATGTCCGAAGGAATGCCTGTGGCGGTGGCGGTCATAGCGTGGAGTCGATGCGGGAGCCAAAGCAGCGGCGGGCGTTCGCGGTGGTTTGCTGCACCAGGCTTGCGACCGTCTCGCCACGCAGCTCAGCCGCCCGCGCCGCGACGTCCCGGACGAAGCCCGGCTCGTTGCGCCGGCCCCGGTGCGGGACGGGGGCCAGGTACGGCGCATCCGTCTCGAGCAGGAGCCGATCGGCGGGGCACTCGCGCAGGCGAGGCTGCAGCGTCCAATTCTTGAAGGTGATCATGCCGCTGAACGAGAAATATGCATGGATCGCTAGCCCCGCATCCCAGACGCCGTCCCCGGATGAGAAGCTGTGCAGCACGACTGCAGGCGGACGTGGCTGCAGGGAGCGTAGCATCGCGGCCATGTCGGCATCGGCTTCGCGAGCGTGCACGATGACGGGCTTGCCGAGCTCCGTCGCGAGCTCGAGCTGGCCTGCGAACGCATTGCGTTGGATCTCGCGGGGCGCATGCATATAGTGGTAATCGAGTCCCGTTTCCCCCACTGCCACCATTGCCGGCGCCGCGAGCAGCTCGCGCACGCGCTCGCGCGCCGTATCGGACCACTCGCGCGCCTCGTGCGGATGGACCCCGGCGCTCGCGGAGAGCCCGCTGGTGCCGCGCGTGAGCGCCGCGGCACGCTCGCTTCCCGCCAGCGACTCACCGATCACCACTACGTGCGTCACGCCTGCCGCCCTGGCGCGGGCGAGCACGGCGTCGCGATCGGCGTCGAACGCGGCATCGCCCAAATGACAATGGGTATCGACCAGGTAGGGGCGCAGCATGCTGCGCCCCTCCTAGCGTGCTGGCTGCGGCGCGCGCGGCGACGGTGACGACGTTGGTGTCGGCGGCGGCGCGACCGGCGGCGTCGCCGGTACGCGAGCGCCGAACGTGCGTGCGCCGCGCGCGTCCTCGCCCGGCCAGCGCTTCTCGATCCAGAGCAGCACCGGCGCCGCGATGTAGATCGACGAGAACGTACCGGTGAAGATTCCGAACGACATGACCCACGCGAACGGCCGAATCACTTCGCCGGCCAGCAGCAGCAGTGCGAAGGTCGTCGCAATGGTGGTTCCGTGCGTCAACACCGACCGCGGCAACGTCTCGTTGATCGACAGGTTGAGGATTTCGTAGAGATTCTGGCGCCGGTACTTGCGTAGGTTTTCGCGCACGCGGTCGAAGATGATGATCGTGTCGTTCAGCGAGTAGCCGACCACGGTGAGCACCGCGCCCACGACCACGAGACTGACCTCGAGATGCATCACGCTGATGAAGGCGATCGTGGCGACAATGTCGTGGGCGGTTGCCACGACCGCGGCCAGGCCGAACCGCCACTCGAAGCGGAAGGCCAAATAGATGAGGGTCACCACGAAGCTGAACAGGATCGCAATGAGCGCCTTGCCCTGCAGCTCGCGGCCCACTTTGGGACCCACCGCCTCGCGCCGGGAAATCTGGTACTGTCCCGCACCCGCGCTCTGGTCGAGCGCCCGCGCCACGGCGTCGGCTACCGCCTGGGTGCCGGCCTCGCCCTGCGACGCTTGCGCGCCGATTCGCGCGCGCACCACGTACGACGTGTCGGAGCCGAAATTGTAGATGTCGGCGCCGGTGAGCCCGACCTGATCGAGCGCCGCGCGGATGTTTCCCGTCGGCATCTTATGGGCCACCTCGAACTGCACCAGCGTCCCGCCGGTGAACTCGATGCTGTAGTTGAGGCCGCGGGTCAGGAGGAAGCCGAGTCCGACGAGCATGATGGCGCCCGTGAGGGAAAACGCCCACCGGCGCCACTTGATGAAATCGTAGTTCGCGTTCGCGAAGAGTCTGATCATCAGATACTCAGGGTGACCATGTCAGGCCGCCGTTGCAGCCACATGAGGAACAATGTCTTCACCACGAAAATTGCCGAGATCATCGACGCGATGATGCCGATGATGAGCGTGATGGCAAAGCCCTGCACCGGACCGGTGCCGACGGCGTAGAGAATCAGCGCCGTGAGGATGGTGCTCACGTTCGAGTCGACAATGGCGTTCATCGCGTGCAGGAAGCCGTCATCGACCGCCAGCCGCAGCGACTTGCCGTGGACCAGCTCTTCGCGAATACGCTCGAAGATGAGCACGTTCGCGTCGACGGCGATGCCGATCGACAGCACGAACCCGGCGAGGCCTGGCAGGGTGAGGGTGAAGCCGAACGCCGCCAGCCCGGCCAGCGTGAAGAGGCAATACAGGGTGAGCGCGGCGACCGCGAGCGCGCCGGAGACCCGGTAGTAGCCGATCATGATCACGATCACAAGCACCACGCCGACGACGCCGGCCAGTACGGCGTCGTGGATGGAATCGGCGCCGAGGGTGCCGCTGATGGTGCGCTCGTCGACGATCGTGAGAGGTGCGGGCAGCGCGCCCGCCCGCAGCACCAGCGCCAGGTCGCTCGCCTCCTGCAGCGATTTGTTGCCGAGCTCGATCTGGCCGTTGGCGCCGATCTGCCCGTGAATCACGGGGGGCTGCCCCTGGACGCGCCCATCGAGAATGATCGCCATGTAGTCGTTGATGTGCCGGGCGGTCTCTTCCGAGAACTTGCGGGCGCCGCGGTGGCTGAGCTGGAACGGCACGATCGACTGGTTGGTCACCGGATCGCGCCGGGCAACCGCCTTGACCAGCTCTTCCCCCGTGATGATCGGCTTTGACTCCACCGCGTAGAGCGCACGGTAGGCGCGGGCGCCCCGCGACTCGGACTGCGCGCCCCAACGCAGCTCGATGCCGCGCGGCATCGCTGTCTTGACGTCGGGCCGCTGAATGAGGCTGTCCACCAGCGGCCACTGTTCTTCCGGCACGAGGTACTCACCGGGCAGCTGGCCCTGGAACAACAGCGAGGAGAGCACGCCGGGCGCGTTCGCATCGGCGGCGGAGTCGCGCGCGGCCTTCGTGGTGTCGCCGCCGAATAACTGCGCGACGGCCGACGGCGCGGCGGCGCCACGCGCCTTCACGCCCGCACGGCGCAGCGCGGCGTCCATCTGCGGCAGCGCGTCCTTGAACAGGTTCTTCATGTCGGTGATGCGGAACTCGAGGAATGCCGTGCGCTGAATGACACCCCTGGCGCGGGCGGGATCTGTCTCGCCGGCGAGTTCGACGATGAGGCGGCAGCGGCCCTGGATCTGCACCACGGGTTCCTTGGTACCGAACTCGTCCATGCGCGTGCGGACGACGCGCTGCGCGCGCTGGATCGCGTCAGCGCAGTCGGGCACCGGACCCTTGGACTGGTCCACCTCGAGCGCCAGGTAAATGCCGCCGCGGAGGTCGAGCCCCAGGTTGATCGGCACGCGCCGCACCGTCGTGTCCTTCATGGCGCCGGTCGCGATGTCGCGTATGCGCATTTTCGTGTTGCGCGGCACCAGGGACACGATGCTCAGAATGATGAGCGCGCCGATCACGTACAGCCGCTGCCGAATCTTCCCCATCGTTATCGTTTCTCTCTATCGGTTGAGGGTCGCCCGCGCCGCCTGGCGGTCGCGCTCGAGCTGCGCCACCAGCGCGTCGCGGGACGGAAACGCCTGCACGGCACGCAGGCGACGGACCCATTCCACCTGCACCGTCTCGCCATACACGTCGCCGTCGAAATCGAACAGATGGATCTCGAGCGTGCGCGTCTCTTCGCCAAATGTCGGCCGGGGGCCTTGATTCATCATGCCCCCGTAATCCAGGACCTTGGAGCCAGGAGTCGGGATCCTGGATCCTGACTCCAAGATCCTGACACGCACCGCATACACTCCGTCGGGCGGCAGGAGCTTGCGCGGGTCCGGCGGTTCGAGATTGATCGTCGGAATGCCGATCGAGCGTCCCCGTCCCGCACCACGAACCACTTTCCCCCGTATCGCGTACGGCCGCCCCAACCAGCGCGTCGCGGAGTCCAAATCCCCGTGGGCTACGCCCGCGCGAATCAAGGTCGACGCAATCGGTTGACCGTTGTCGCGCACAGCATCCACGACCGCCACGGCGAAGTTCTGCGTTTGCGCCAGCCGTTGCACCAGCTCCACGTCGCCGGCCCGCCCGCGCCCGAACCCATGGTCATATCCCATTACGAGCTCGCGCATCGCGTACTCGTCGCACAACCGCTGGACGAACACCTCCGCGTCGAGCTGGGCCACGGCCGGGGTAAACGGCATCAGCACAAACCGCTCGATGCCGGCCGCCACGACCACGAGCTCTTTTTCGTCCGGCAGCGTCAGCAGCTTCGGCGCCGCCGCCGGGTTCACCACGGCGAGCGGATGCGGGTCGAACGTGACGAGGACGCTCGCCAGTTTTCGCGACCGCGCCCGACGAGTCACCTCCGCCAGCACCGCCTGATGACCGCGGTGCACGCCATCGAAGGTACCCACCGTCACGACGGCGCCGCTCATGTGTCCGCCGCCACTACGACGCGGGGCTTCAGAAGCTCACCTACCTGCTCGGCGACGGCTAGCAGCTCATCGCCTGCAAAGACCGCTATCGGCTCCCGGCTATCGGCTATCGGGGGCGTGGCGCGCTGAATCGGTCTTCCATGCACCACCGCATCCCGTTCCTTCTTATCTACCTGGCGGCGCGGGAGATGCGCGACGAGGATCGCCGCATCCTGCAACGCCTCAGGCGTCACGGCCTCGGGTCCCACTGCATCCGCCAGCCGCAGCGGTCCGACGGCCGTCCGCTGAAGCGCGACGAGATGCGCGCCACACCCCAGTTTCGCCCCGATATCGCGGGCCAACGATCGCAGATACGTGCCGGCACTGACAATGGCGCGAAACTGCAGATCGGGGACCGTCGCCTGCACGATCTCAAGCTCGCGGATTTCGACCGCGCGTGGCTCGAGTGCGACCACCTCCCCACGCCGCGCACGGCGGTAGGCTCGCTCGCCCGCGATCTTCACCGCCGAGTACGCCGGCGGCCGTTGCTCGTAGCCGCCGCGGAAACTCGCGATCACATCGGCCAGCTGCGCCGGCGTGATGCCCGTCCACGACGCCGTCGCTACGACCGCACCGGTCACGTCGTCCGTATCCGTCGTGACGCCCAGCCGGATGACGCCTTCGTATGTCTTCGGCCAATCGAGCGCGAACGGCGCAAGCCGCGTGGCCCGTCCGACCACCAGCACCAGCAGACCCTTGGCGAACGGATCCAGCGTGCCCAGGTGGCCCACGCGCTGCTCGTCGAGCGCGCGGCGGACGATGTCCACGACATCATGGGACGTAGGGCCGGCTGGCTTGGCGACCAGGACGAGCCCCCCCCCGCTGTCTCTCAGTCGTCCGACTCCTTGAGCTCCTTCAACACCCGATCGATGCGCTGCGCGTGCTCCAGCCCGCGATCCAGGTGAAAATGCAGCTCGGGGCTCGTCCGCAGATGCAGCTCGTTCGAGAGCTGCGCGCGCAAGAACCGCGCGGCGCTCGCCAGTCCCTCGAGCGACTTCGCCTTTTCCTCTTCGCTGCCCATTACACTGACGCGCACGTTGGCATGCGCCAGGTCGGCCGACACATCGACGCCGATCACGGTCACGAACCCGATCCGCGGATCGCGCACGGCGCTCGTGAGAAACGCGCCGACCGATTGCCGGATCAGCTCACTCACCCGCTCGGGCCGATGACTGTGTCGTCTCATATCACAGATAGCTCGTGCTGGTATCGACGATGCGCGCGCCATCCGCCCCCGCCACCAGCTGATCCGCCTCGCGCAGCACACTCTCGGCATGCCGCCGGTCGGTGCTCACCACCGCCGCCGTGAGCTCGGCGCGCTGCCAGAGATCGTGGTGCCCCGTTTCGGCGACGGACACGTTGAACCGGTGATGCATCCGGTCCTTCAGACTCTTCACGATCGCGCGCTTATCCTTGAGCGACTGGCACGCCGGCAGATGCAGCTCCCACACCATCACGCCCACGATCACGACTCAGTCGCGCTGAGGGAGCGCGCAACCTCCTCGATCCGATACGACTCGATCAGGTCGCTCACTTTCACGTCGTTGAAGTTCTCGATCCCGATCCCGCACTCGAAGCCCTCGCGGACCTCGCGCACGTCGTCCTTGAAGCGCTTCAGCGATGCCAGCGTGCCGTCGTAGACCTCGACCCCGTTGCGGATCACGCGCACGCGGCCCGTGCGCGGAATGACGCCGCTGCGCACAAAGCACCCGGCGATGGTCCCGATCTTGGCGATCTTGAAGATCTGGCGCACTTCGGCTTCACCCAACACCACTTCCTTCTTCTCCGGGGCGAGCAGGCCTTCCATCGCCAGCTTCACCTCTTCGACCGCCTCGTAGATGATGCGATACGTGCGGATCTCCACCCGCTCGCGATCCGCCGCGGCCCGCGCGTTGGAATCGGGACGGACGTGGAAGCCGACGATGATGGCGCCCGAGGCGCGCGCGAGCAGCACATCCGACTCCGTGATCGCGCCGACGCCGCGGTGCACGACCTCGACCTTCACCTCCGCCGTCGAGAGCTGTGCGAGCGCATCGGCCAGCGCTTCGGCGGGACCGCCCTGATCGGCCTTGATGATGATGCGCAGCGTGGCGACGCCGCCGGCGGCGGCTTCGGCCATGAAGTCTTCGAGCGTTTTGACCCGGCCGGAGCGGCGATGCTGCGCCTCGCGCTCGAGCCGCTGGCGCTTCTGCGCGATGTCGCGCGCGGCGGCCGCGTCGTCCATCGCGAGGAAGCTGTCGCCGGCCTCGGGAACGCCCTCGAAGCCGAGGATCTGCACCGGCGTGGAGGGACCGGCGTCGGCTTCGGTGCCGCCGCGCTCGTCGTACATCGCGCGGACGCGGCCCGAGTACTGGCCGCAGATGAAGTCGTCGCCGACGCGCAGCGTGCCATTCTGCACGAGGATCGTGGCGAGCGCGCCCTTGCCCGGATCGAGCTGTGCCTCCAGCACGGTGCCCTGCGCCTTGCGGTCGGGATTCGCCTTCAGGTCGAGCAGCTCCGCCTGGAGCAGGATCTGATCCAGGAGCGCGTCGACGTTGGTGCCCTTCTTGGCGGAGATTGGCGTCATCAGCGTCGTCCCGCCAAACTCTTCGAGCACCACGCCGTGCGACAACAGGTCCTGCTTCACCTTCTGCACGTTCGCGGTCGGCAGATCGATCTTGTTGATCGCCACGACGAGCGGCACGCCGGCATTCTTGGCATGCGAGATCGCCTCGATCGTCTGCGGCATGATTGCGTCATCGGCGGCGACGACCAGCACCACGATGTCGGTGACCTGGGCGCCGCGGGCGCGCATGGCGGTGAACGCCTCGTGGCCCGGCGTGTCGAGGAACGTGATCTTGCGGCCGTCTTTCAGCGTGACCTGGTAGGCGCCGATGTGCTGTGTGATCCCGCCCGCCTCGCCCGCCACAACGTTGGTCTTGCGGACGTAGTCGAGCAGCGACGTCTTGCCGTGGTCGACGTGACCCATGATGGTCACGATCGGCGGCCGCGGCTTGAGCGTCTCGGCGGCGTCCTTGGTCTGTTCGGTCTGGGTGGTGGCATACTCCTCTTCGCGCACCGCCTGGAAGCCGAACGCCGACGCGATCAGCTCGATCATATCGAAGTCGAGCCGCTGGTTAATCGTGACCATCTGGCCCAGCTCTTTGAACGCGAAGGTGACGATCTGCGTGGGCGGAACCTTGAGCGTGTTGGCGAGCTCGGAGACGGTGATGAATTCCGTCACGCGCACCAGCGTCTTCTCGCGCTCGCGCTCCTCGCGGCGCCGCTCTTCCTGGACCTCGCGGAACGTCGGCCCCTCTTCGCGGCGATGGACGCCCTTCTTACCGACCGGGGCCTTCAGCGTGGCGAGGGTGCGCGAGATGTTTTGGGCGACCGCTTCCTGGTCGACCAATGATTTCTTCCCTTTCTTACGCTTCTTGCCCTTCTCCCGCCGGCGCTCATCGAGCGGCGGCGCGCCGGGCGCGGCGGAGGCAACGGGCCGCGGCGGCACGGCGGCGCCGGGACCAGACGGTGTCCCCCGCGCGACCGGCCGCGGACGCACCGGTGTCGGGATGAAAGGTTTGGGAGCGGTCGGCGCTGACGGTGACCCCGGCGGCGAGAAGTACGGCGGCGAGACGGACGGCGACAAAGGAGAGGCGACCGTCGGTGAGGCAAACGTTAGGTTCGCCGCGGGCGCAACGGGTTCGCCCGACTCCGCCGGCGCGAGATCCTTGAACAGCGCTGCCGCGCGCTCCTCGAGCGAGGGGACGGCTTTCTCTTCTTCCTGCTCGCGCACCGCGGTTTCCAGCGCGATCCGTGCGCGCTCGGCTTCAGCCGCTTCGGCAGCCGCAACCTCCGCGGCGGCGGCATCGGCTGCTGCAACTTCGGCCGCCGTGCGACGGCGACGCTTGGGACGGGAATCGGTCGCCGCGACCGGCTCCGGTGCAACTTCGGCGGCCTTGGCGGCACGACGCCGTTTCGGAGGCGCCGAGGGCTGCTTCTGCTTGCGCTTGTCGCGCTCCCAGCGCGCGCGCATCAGCGACACCTGCTCGTCCTTGAGCGGTGTCAGATGACTGCGCACGAAGATGTCCATCTCCTTGAGCATGCCCATCAGCTGTTCGCTGGAGATCCCGAATTCCGCTGCTAGATCATGGATACGCGTTGTTGCCACTCACGCCTCGCTATCGGCTATTGGCTATTCGTTATCGGCATCAGCCCGCGTGCCAACGCCCGATCGGTGACTCCAACCGCCTGCACCGGCGGCTTGCCGAGTCCCGCGCCTAATTCCGTTGCCCCGGGCCCACGGAGCACTGGGATTTGTCGGGCCTCCGCGAGCCGCGCCACTTTCTCGATCGTGCGTTGCCCGGCATCCTGCGCCAGCACCACGCACACCACCGTGCCGCGCTGCAATCCCGCCCGAACGCCCGCCACGCCGATCACAACGTTGCCCGCCCGCAGTCCCAGGCCGAGCAAGCGGGTGATGCGCGTGCTCACGCCGCGGTCGGCGCTCCGGCGCCGGGACTCGCCGGCCCCGGCTCTTCCTCTTCTCCGCCCTCCTCGGTCATCTCATTGAGGAAGGCCATCATCTTCTCGGCGAGATCGGGCGTCATGCCCGGGATTCGGTCAACATCCTCACGCTCCAGATCGAGAATGTCCTGGAGCGTCTTCTTGCCAGCCTGCTCGAGCACTGCGACCAGCTCGGGCGACAGCCCCTTCATTTCCGAGAGCGCCACTTGCGTCACCGATTGATCAGCCTGTGGCAATGGCGCGAACAGCGGCCCTTCCCCGCCGCGCTCGAGCCACTCGCGGCTGGAGTAGAGGTCGACCTTCCAGCCCGTCAACTCCGACGCGAGACGCACGTTCTGCCCGTTGCGCCCGATCGCGAGCGACAGCTGGTCCTCGTCCACGATCGCCTGAATCGTCTTGGACTCCGGATCGGAGAAGACGCGGGCCACACGCGCCGGCGCCAGCGCCAGCTTGGCGAAGCGTTCGGGGTCGGACGACCACGGCACGATGTCGATGCGCTCGCCGTTGAGCTCGTTCACCACCGCCTGCACGCGCGAACCCTTGAGCCCGACGCATGCGCCGACCGGATCGATGCCGTCGTCGCGCGACCATACCGCGATCTTCGTGCGGCTGCCCGCCTCGCGCGCCGTGGCGCGGATCTCGACGATCTGCTGCTGAATCTCCGGGACCTCGAGCTTGAACAGCGCCTTGACGAACAACGGATCGGCGCGCGACAGAATCAACCGCGGCCCCTTGGGCGTTTCCTCGATCCGCTTCAAGACCGCCCGAATCGTATCGCCTTGATGGAAGTGCTCGCGATGGTTCTGGTCGCGATAGGGAATGATCGCTTCGGCTTCGCGAAACTTGTTCAACATCACCACGATCTTGCCGCGCTCGATCTGTTGCACCTCGCCCGACAGGAGCTCGCCCACCTTGCCGGAAAACTCCTCCCGGATGCGGGTGCGCTCACCTTCGCGGACGCGCTGGATGATGCGCTGTTTCGCAGCCTGCACCGCGGTGCGCCCGAACTGCTCGAACGGCACCTCTTCCTCCAGCACGTCGCCGGGCGCGAATTCCGGATCCTCGTAGCGCGCTTCCTCCAGGGAGACTTGCGTGCCGGGGTCCTCCACGGCTTCGACCACAGTCTTGAGCACGACGATGCGGATCGACCCCTTCAGCTCGTCGATGCCGATCTCGGCACGCACATTGGGACCGTAGCGCTTGACGAGGGCGGCATGCAGGCCGTCCTTGAGCAGGTCGATCAGCTCGCTGCGTTCGAGCTGTTTCGTGGTGGTCAGTTCTCGGATCGCCGAGACTACGTCAGTGGTATTCGCCATTCACTCCTCAGTCTTCAGTCATCGGGGCCAGCCGGGCATCCTTCAGCTCGGTCAGCCGATACTCCTGCGCGCTCTTGCCATGAGGCTCCAGCACAACGGTGTCGGTCGTGGGTACCGCAACGATCCGTGCCCGCACTCGGCCCACGCCCGCCAGTTTCACGTTGACTTCGCGGCCCACGAACTGCACCCAATGCCGGTGCCAGCGCACGGGCCGCTCGATCCCCGGGCTCGACACCTCCAAGACATAGCGATTGCCCAGGGGGCCCCCACCATCCGCATCGAGCCACTGCTCGAGGGCTCGGCTGACCCGACTGCAATCGTCGACCGTGACGTTCCGTGGCGGACAGTCAATGCGGACTTGGACGAGCGGTCGGTTCGGCGTGCCGCCGATGCGCAGGTCGGCCAGGTCGAACCCCAACGCGTCCAGCCGGGTTCGGAAGGCCTCGACAAGACTCTCAGTAAGCATGAAAAAAAAGCGCGGGCCGAACTTCGCCCGCATCACGGTGGGGAATGTAGCCGGGGGACTCTCGATGTCAACCGAGCGGGCGGCCGAGATACGCTGCCATGCGGCCGTCGCGCCCCTTCGAGGCCCGATGAGACAGGAACCGATCGCGCCCCTCGGCGCTACACCAGGGCGAGGTCGTGACCTCCTCGATCCCGAGGTCCCGCGCGTGCCGCGTGAGGACGGCGCGGAGGTCGAGCTTGACGGTGCCGGTTAGACCAAAGCGCACTGCGACTTCAGAACCAACTTCATAACAGGCACCGCAAATACCTACCCCACAATGCATTACGATGTCGCTCGCTTTGGCAAAGCTGCGCCACTTCAACAGCTCGACGCACTGCTCCAAAATGCCGTCCGCGGTCCCCCGCCACCCGGCGTGCACCAATGCGATCGCTCCTTTCTTGGGGACTGCCAGATACACCGGAATGCAGTCGGCGACGGTGACCGTCAACAGCACGCCCTGCTCGCTGGTCGCGTGACCGTCGATCCCGTCGAGGATCAGCCAGCCTGCCGGAAGGGACTCGTGCCAGTGCACGTCCGTGCCGTGCACTTGATGCGCCAAGACGATCGACGGAAACCGCGCGCCGAATGCCGCGCGGAACGCACGCCAGCGGCCGATCACCTGCCCCACCGGTTCGTCGCTCCAGAGGCCGAGGCTCAGCGGGCGCGTTGTAATACCCGCGACCAATCCGTAGCGTTGGGCCCACTCCGCCAACTCGAGGCGTGGGACCGCGGGATCGCCGGCGGGAATCTCGGCGAGCTCCAAGGCGGATGAGATGGTCTTAGGATCGACGCTCAATCTGCGCTCCGAGCGCCCGCAACCGGTCGTCGATGTGCTCGTAGCCGCGTTCGATCTGTCCGATGTTCTGAATCACCGAGTCGCCCTGGGCGGCGAGTGCCGCGAGCAACATCGCCATCCCGGCGCGGATGTCAGGGCTCTCGACGACTTGCCCGCGCAAAGCGGACGGTCCGGCAATCACCGCGCGGTGCGGATCGCACAGCACGATGCGCGCGCCCATGCCGATCAACTTGTCGACAAAGAACAGGCGCGATTCGAACAACTTCTCGAATACGAGGAGCAAGCCCTCACATTGCGTCGCGACCACGATCGCAATGGACATGAGGTCGGCGGGGAACGCGGGCCACGGTCCGTCCTCGAGCTTGGGCACGTGGCCCCCCAGGTCCGGCCGAATGCGCCGCTCCTGTCCGGCGTCAACCATCAGCTTTGCCCCCTCGAGTCGCGGTCGCACGCCGAGCCGCTCAAAGGCGAGCAGCGTCGAGCGCAGATCATCCCCGCGGACGCCGTCGATCGTAATCGCGCCACCCGTGACCGCGGCGAGACCGATGAATGAGCCGATCTCGATGTGATCCGGACCAACCGTATGCGGAGCCCCCCCCGCTTTCAGGGGACGGCCACCGTCGATCGTGAGCGTGTTGCTCCCGATACCGTCGATCGCGGCGCCGAGTGAGACAAGAAAGCGCGCCAGGTCCTGGACGTGTGGTTCCGACGCGGCGTTCCGGAGCACGGTCGTGCCTGGCGCTCGCACCGCCGCCATCAACGCGTTCTCGGTCCCCGTGACACTCGGCTCGTCGAGAAAAATATCCGCCGCCTTGAGCTTGCCCTCGAGCGTGTACGCGTCGCCAACGGTGACATCGGCTCCGAGTCGCTCGAGCGCGAGAAAGTGCGTATCCACGCGACGGCGTCCGATCACGTCGCCGCCCGGGGGCGGCAGCGTGACGCGCCCGAAGCGCGCCAGCATCGGGCCGGCGAGCAAGATCGAGGCGCGGATCTCCTTGCACAGCGCCGGATCGAGCGGCTTCGCCTCGGTCTGCGTGGGATCCACTTCGACCGTGTTCGTTCCCGACCACTGCACCTTTGCGCCCACATGCTGGAGCAAGGCGAGGAGCGTTTCCACATCGCGAATACGCGGCACGTTGTCGATGCGACAGGGGCCGTCGGCGAGGAGTGTCGCTGCGAGAATCGGAAGGGCCGCGTTCTTGTTGCCGGCGGGGCGAATCGTGCCGGAGAGCGGGCGCCCGCCCGTGACACGGAACGACGGTGGCATAAGTGCGCCCAAGCTACGGGGACGCTTGCGCCTGCGTCAAGCGTTCGCGAACGTTCGCCCTCGTGCATCCCGCGCTCGCGCTGGCGCTGCTGCTCATTGCCGGCATCGGCATCACGCGCCTCTCGCGCCCGGCCTTCCGACGCCCCGCCCTCCTTGACGATCTCGTCGCGACTGGCGTTCCGTTCCTGCTGCTCGGACTGCTGCTCGGACCCGGGCTTGGCGTTATCGACGCCACAGGACTGCGGCTGCTTCAACCCGTCATCGCGCTCGGGATCGGTTGGAGCGGCGCCCTGTTTGGCGCGCGGCTCGAATGGCGCATGGTCCGGCGCCTGTTGCCGCGCACCTGGGTCATCGGCGCGACGCTCGCTCTACCCGTCTTGCTCGTGACAGCGGCGACAGCCTGGGCGCTGGCCCACGCGCTCCCCTCGCTCGCTGAATCATGGGGCCGCCCGTCATTTGCCGTTGCCCTTGTGCTCGGGGGTGCGCTGACGACCGCCGCCAGCCAGCGCGGGCCGCGCCTTGGTCGGCGCAACGCGCTGTTCGACACCGCCTTTGGTGCCGCCGCGGTCATCGTCGGCGTCGCGTTGTACCATCCGCACGTCGCTCTACGCAGCATCGTGTTGACGCTGCTCGTCGGCGGCGCACTCGGTGGCCTGTTCGTTGCTCTGGGGCGCGGGGGGATGCTGAACGAGCCGCGCGACGCCGCTATCGCGGCGTTCGCCGCGATTCTGTGGGCGGCCGGCTTCAGTTATGCTGTCGGCCTGTCCCCGTTTGTCGTCTGTGCGCTCGAGGCGGCCGTGTTCATGAGCTTTTCACCGGTGGGGGTGCGCCGCGCGATCGCGGGATTGCTCAGCCGCTGGGAGCTCTCGCTGTACGCCGCCTTCCTTATTGTGGCGGGGGCGTTGCTCCGCCCCTTTGCCGTCTGGATTTTTCTGGCTGCGCCCGCCTTGGCGTTGATCCGCATCGCGGTTCGTTGGATCACGGTGCGCTTTGGTCTCGATCAGGTGGACCCCGTTTGGCGATCGCTCCCGTTTGCGCCCCCGCCGGAGTTCGCCCACTCAGCCATCCGACAGGGTGCGAGCGCGGTCGCGCTGGCGGGCGGATTCGACCTGGTGCGCGGCTCGCCGGGACCGGTACTGGTCACGATTTTGCTCAGCGTCATGACGGCCGAGGCGCTGGCGGCCCGGACCCCGTTGACAGCACGCCCGAGCCACGCAGAGGTTACGTGATGCTTCCGAGCTGGGTCGGCGTCGTGTCGGCAATCAGCCTCGCGATAATCGCACTCGCCGCCCTGGTCACCGCCGGCGCCATCACCGCCGCGGCGCTCGGTGTGCGAACAGCGGTCAGGGCATTGAAGGGCTTCGCGGGACCGGCGATCACCGATGTTCGCCAGCTAATCGGCTCGATCAAGATCGAGGCGGATGCCCTGGTCGGGGCTTCCCGCGATGTGCGGCAACGGATTGTGCGCGCGGCAGATGCGGCGGAGGATCGTCTGACCGATCTCGACACCCTGGCCGAAGTGATGCAGCAGGAGCTGGAAGAGACGGCACTCGACGCGGCGACGACGATGCGCGACGTGCGCCGCGGCCTCTCGGTGTGGCGCTGGAGCCGCAAACTCCTGAAGGGCAAAAAGCGACCGTGAAACGACTGGGAGCCGCCGCCTTCCTCGCCGTCGTCGGGCTGGTGCTCTTCCCGGGTGTCGCCCACGCCTGGACGCCGGGCACCCACATCTTCCTCGGCGAATCGGTGCTCGCCAACCTGCACCAACTGCCCACCATCGTCGCCGACTTGCTGCGCGGATTTCCGTACGATTTTCTCTACGGCAACATCGCGGCCGACACGTCCATGGCCAAGAAGTACGCGCCCGTGGGCCGCCATTGTCACGCCTGGCATGTGGGTCAGGAGATCTTCGACCTCGCGCCCACCGATCCGCTGCGCGCCTTCGGGCTTGGCTATCTCTCCCACCTCGCCGCCGACACGATCGCACACAATTTCTTCGTGCCGCGCCAGCTGGTGTTGACGTCCAGCACGGTCGCCCTAGGCCACTCCTACTGGGAGAGCCGATTCGAGACCCATCTCGGCGACGCGTACGCACGCGAAGCGCGTGACGTCATCCTGAAGGACCACGGCGCGAGCGACGCCCACCTCGACGAAATTCTCTCACCCACGTTGTTCAGCGTCCGCACCAACCGGCGGCTGTTCCGCGGCATGGTGCATCTCACCGAGAGTCAGAGCTGGCAGTGGGTGTTCCAGGTGATCGCGGGGACGAGCCGCTGGGATTTGGCCGACAGCGATATCGAGAAACACATGGCGGTCGCGTTCGAGTACGTCATGGAAACACTCGGCGCCGATGCCGCCGATGCGGCCGCCCGCCGCCTGGATCCGGCAGGCGAAAAGGCGCTGGGACTGGCAAAGCGGATGCGGCGGCAGGCGCTGCGCGAAGGCGGTCGCCACGAGCCCGAGCGTGTCGAGGAAACGGCCGAGCAGCATTTTGGATTGCCGACGCCCGCGCTCGACTACTGGAAGCAGTCAAAGGCGCAACGTCCGTGGCGGGAGAGTTAGGAAGAGAGCTTCACCTCCAGCACACGCTGAGCCAATTTGGGATCTGCTTTGCCCTTCGACTTCCGCATCAATTGGCCCACGAAGAACGGCATCAGCTTGGTCTCACCCTTCTTGTACCGTTCGACCTCCGAAGGATGGTCGGCTAACACGTCCGTGACCCATCCCTCGATGACGTTTGTGTCGGCCACCTGAATGACGCCCAGCGATTCGGCGATGGTGCGCGGATCTCCACCTTTCGCCGCCACTTCGCCAAAGACTTTCTTCGCCGCCTGATTGCTGAGCGTCCCGCCCTTCACGAGGGCAATAATCTTCGCGAGTGCGTCCGGGGCGACGCGCAGCTGCTCCTGGTGATCCTTCGAATCCGCCAACGCTTCGGTCATCACCCAATTCGCCGCCGCCTGCGGCTCGGCCCCGGCACGGACCACGTTCTCGTAGTATTCCGCGACGGGCCGGCTGCTCGTCACCACCGTCGCGTGATCACGGCTCAGCGCGTACGTCGCCACAAAGCGGTCGCGCTTGGCCGCCGGCAACTCCGGCAGCTCACTCTGCTGCTCAGCCACGAACTCCGGCGTCAGGATGAGCGGCGGCAAGTCGGGCTCCGGGAAATAGCGGTAGTCGTGACTCTCTTCCTTCGAGCGCTGCGGCCGTACCGCGTTCTCTTTGGAGTCGTACAGCATCGTCTGCTGCGTGACCGTCCCGCCCGACTCGATCAACGCGATCTGCCGGTCGCGCTCGACGGTCAGCGCTTTCTCGACGAACGCAAACGAGTTGATGTTCTTGACCTCGGTGCGCGTGTTCAGCGCAGTCTCGCCCGCGCGCCGCACCGAGACGTTCGCGTCAACACGCAAGCTGCCCTTCTCCATGTCGCAATCGGAGATGCCGATGTACTCGAGCAGCTGCTTCAGCGTCTGGAGATAGGCGCGGGCCTCGGCTGGCGAGCGCAGGTCCGGCCCGCCAACGATTTCGATGAGCGGCACACCGGAGCGATTGAGGTCGACCGCCGTCGCTTTCGGGAAACGGTCGTGTATAGACTTGCCGGCATCCTCTTCGAGATGCAGGCGCACGATCGTCGCGTTTACAATGCCGCGTTCGGTCGAGACGAAGGACAGGATACCGTTCGTCGCCAGCGGCTGGCCGAACTGCGAGATCTGATAGCCCTTCGGCAGATCAGGATAGAAATAGTTCTTGCGCGCGAAGACGCTCTTGGGATGCACCGTGCAACCCAGCGCGAGGGCGCCGCGTACAGCGAGTCCGATGGCGGCGCCGTTGGCTACGGGGAGCGCGCCGGGCAATCCGAGACACACGGGACAGACCTGCGTGTTGGGCGGGGCCCCGAACGCCGTCGAGCAGCCGCAGAACATTTTTGACTTCGTACGCAGCTGCACGTGCGTCTCGAGCCCGATGATCGTTTCCCAGCTCATCAAGCCTCGTCGGTCGGCGGGACGACACGCTCGAGCGCGTACGCGGCTTCAATCATCTCATCCTCGAGGAACGCTTGTCCGATCAATTGGCCGCCGATCGGCAGGCCTTTGATGCGTCCGATCGGCAGCGACATCGCCGGCAGGCCGGCGAGGTTCGCCGTCACGGTGAAGATGTCGGACATGTACATCGCGATCGGATCCGACAGCTTCTCTCCCGCTTTGAAAGCGGGACTGGGCACCGTCGGTGTGAACAGCAGGTCCACACCGCGATCGAACGCGTTCCGAAAATCCTGGGCGATCAGCGCGCGCATTTGTTGTGCGCGTTTGTAGTAGGCGTCGTAGTAACCCGCGGACAGAACGTACGTGCCGACCAGGACCCGCCGCCGGACCTCCGGGCCGAACCCCTGCCCCCGCGTCGAGCGATACAGACCCCGCAGATCCAGCCTGCCTTTGAACCGCGGCCCGTAGCGGACCCCGTCATAGCGCGCCAGGTTGGACGACGCCTCGGCCGGCGCGATCACGTAGTACGTCGGAACCGCATATGGCGTATGAGGTAAGGACACTTCCCGCACCGCCGCCCCCAGCTCTTTCATTAATCTGACGGCCCGATCGCAGGCCCGCCGTACTCCCGGATCGAGCTCGGGCGGGAAGTACTCCTTGGGGAGCCCGATCACAAAGCCCTGCAGCGACTCCGGTACGGTCGGCAAGCGCAGCGGATCTCGATCCTCGCACGTGGAATCGCGCGGATCACGTCCACTGATAACCGACAGCACGCGCGCGGCATCGTGCACACTGCGCCCGAATACGCCGATCTGATCGAGGGACGAGCCGAACGCGACGAGGCCATACCGACTGACGCGCCCGTAGGTGGGCTTGATCCCGACGACGCCGCAAAACGCCGCCGGCTGGCGCACCGAGCCGCCGGTTTCAGATCCGAGGGCCGCGGGCACCGCGCCGGCGCCGACCAGCGCCGCCGAGCCGCCGGAAGAGCCACCCGGCACGCGCGTCTTGTCGAGCGGATGGAGCACGCGGCCGTAGGCCGAATGTTCGGTTGACGACCCCATCGCGAACTCGTCGCAGTTGGTCTTCCCCGCGATCAACGCGCCTGCGGCTTTGAGCTTCGCCACCGCGGTGGCTTCGTACGGCGAGCGATACCCCTCCAGAATGCGCGACCCGCAGGTGGTCGTGAACTCGAGCGTGCAGATGTTGTCTTTCACCGCGACCGGCATGCCGTACAACACGCCGGTGGGCCGGGCGGCGGCATCCTGTGCGGCGAGCGACTTGCGGAGATCCTTGGGTGGCGTGAGCAGCGCGTTGAGGCGCTTCGCTTTCACCAGGCGGTCGGCGACCGCTTTGGCGTCACTCACTCGAACTGGCCGAGCTTCGGCACGACGAAGAAGCCCTCCTTGAAGTCAGGCGCGAACTCCGCGGGACCAAATGCTAGTTGCGCTGGGGTGACTTCATCGGCGCGGAATCGAATCGCATCGGGGCCGGGCACGAAGACCTTCACCGTTCCGTTCGCCGGCACCGCGCTGAGCTGTGCGACATAATCGATGATGCGCGACATGTTGTCGACCAGCTCCGCCAATGCGTCCTCGTCCACATCCAGCTCGGCGAGCTGCGCGATGCGGAGCACTTCCTCCCGCGAGACACTCATGCCCCTTCTCCTTGCCAATCACGCTCGAGCCCCGCGTAGGCGGCGAGCAGTTGCTTGGTGCCGATGCCCGGATCATCGAAGTCGACGCTCACGCGCAGATCGCGTCCTTCGCCCGAAACAGCGCGTACGGTTCCACCGCCGAACTTGCGGTGACGCACCCGTTCTCCTTTGACGTAGCGCGGCGCGTCCTGCGAAACGCCTTCAGGAAATCCGAGCTCCGGCAACAGACGCCGCGCGGCGGCGCCGCGTGGCCGCGCGGCCCGAGGCGGCATGGCGCCCGACGAACCGCGCAACGGCCGCCACGACGGCGTCGTGCTGCGTTCCTCCACGACGTGCGGTGGCAGCGCGTCCAAAAAGCGCGACGGCTCCGCGAGCTCCAGCCGTCCATTGCGGTAGCGCGTGCGCGCCCATGAGAGATACAACCTTTCGCGCGCGCGCGTGAGACCCACGTAACAGAGTCGTCGCTCCTCTTCGACGCCACCCGGTTGCTCGGTCGAGCGACCGAGCGGGAATAATCCATCCTCCAGACCCGCCAGCGCGACGATCGGCCACTCGAGTCCCTTCGACATGTGCGCCGTCGTGAGCGTGACCCCCGCTTCGTCGCGCTGCTCGTCGGCCGGCGTCACCAGCGCAGCCTGGGTGAGATAGCGCTCCACCGGACCGCCGGTACCTTCGCCAGCGTCGGGATCCTGGATCTCGGCCCACGCGGCCGCTCCCGCCACCAGCTCTCGCACGTTCTCGATCCGCTCCATCCCCTCCGCGCCTTCCTCGGCCAGGTACTGCTCGTAGCCGGTCGTGGCGAGGATCGTCTCGAGCGCCGTGGCGGGATCAGCCTGCCCCACCGCCTCACGCAGGCGGTCGAGCAGCGCTGCCACGCCGCCGAGCGCCTCGCGCACGTTGGGACGCAGCTCGGTCAGGTTGCCGGCGCGGCGTGCGGCCGCGAGCAACGGCTGCTGCCAGCCGGCGGCCGCCTTGCCAAGCACAGCCAGCGAAGCCTCGCCAATGCCCCGCCGAGGGACGTTCACGATCCTGAGGAACGCCTCGTCGTCGGCCGGATTGGTGATCAGTCGCAGATAGCCGAGGAGATCCTTGACCTCACGCCGCTCATAGAAGCTGATCGCCCCGATGAGCCGATAGGGAATGCCACGGAAGCGGAAAGCCTCCTCCAGCGGGCGGGACTGCGCGTTGGTCCGGTACAAGATCGCCATACCGTCGTAGGCGAAATCGTCCTCAGCGGCGCGCCGGGCGAACTCGTTGGCCAGCCATTCGGCTTCGTCGCGCTCGTCGGCGGTGCTCAACAGGATCACGAGAGACCCGCCCTGCTTCTCCGTGAAGAGCGTCTTGCCGAGACGGGCCGTGTTTTCCGCGATGATGCCGTTCGCCGCGTCGAGGATGACCTGGGTGGAGCGATAGTTCTGCTCCAGCCGCACCAGCTTCGTGCCGGGGAAATCATTCTGAAACGAGAGCATGTGCCGCACGTCGGCCCCACGCCAGCCGTAAATAGCCTGATCGTCGTCTCCGACGACGCACAGATTTCCGTGGCGCTGCGCCAGCTGCTTCACCAGCAGATACTGGGCGGCATTGGTGTCCTGGAACTCGTCCACCAGCACGTGCCGGAACCGGTCCTGCCAATACGCGAGCCGCTCCGGATGTTCGCGGAATAGCACCAGCGGGTGGAGCAGGAGGTCGTCGAAATCCATCGCGTTGGCCTGCTTGAGCGCGGGGCCGAGCGCGGCATAGATCTCTCCGGCGACCTTCACCAGCGGCGTGTCGGCCTCCTGCCCCAGCTGCTCGGCCGTGAGCATGCGATTCTTCGCGCTTGAAATGACCGCGTGCACCGTGCGGGGCGGGTAGACTTTCGTGGACAGCTGCCGCGCTTCGAGCAGCCGCTTGACCAGCGCCTCGGAGTCGTCGGCGTCGTAGATCGTGAAGTTCGGCCCGAAGCCCAGCAGCGGAGCCTCACGGCGCAGCAGCCGGGCCGACAGCGAGTGGAAGGTGCCGATCCAGAGTCCGCGGGGGTCGGACCCGAGAAGCTGCGCGATGCGCGTACGCATCTCGCCGGCCGCTTTGTTCGTGAAGGTCACGGCGAAGATCCGCTGCGGTGCCACACCCTGTTGCGTAATCAGGTGCGCGATGCGCGCCGTCAGGACCCGGGTTTTCCCCGACCCGGCCCCGGCGAGCACGAGGAGCGGTCCACCCGGATGCTCGACCGCCTCCCGCTGCGCGGGATTCAGGGGCAACGGATGCGGCGCAGTCATGCAGTTGTTAGTGGAAACTCAAGCACAAACACCGATCCCCTGCCCTGCGGGCCCGGTCGGAACGCGACCCGGCCGCCATGCTGCTGTTCGACGATGCGCCGGGCTAGCGCAAGCCCGATGCCCCAGCCGCCCGTCTTGTTGGAGACCCCCGGCTCGAAGAGCTGGCGCTGTATCTCGGGCCCGATGCCCGGTCCATCATCGCGGACGCTGACGCGACCGACGGCATCGCTGCTCTCCACCTCGACCTCGATCCGGCCGCCGCGGCCGCTCAATGCGTCCACGGCATTCTTCACGATGACCTCGAGCGCCCACTCGATGAGCACCGGATCACCGATCGCCATCGGCCCGGCCCCCGGCGAGCTGAGGGTAATCGTCACCGAATGCGCGAGCGTCGGCAGGCGCGGCCGGAAGTACCCCACGACGCGCTCGGCGATCAGGCCCAAACCCACGGGCTCGCGGCGCGCGGGTCGCCCAATCCGCTCGAACCGCTTGGCCACGCGTTCGAGCCTTTCGGCGTCCGCTTCAAGATGCGGGACGAGCTCGCTGCCGGGTGTATCCGGATTCTCGCGCAGGTAATCAATCCAACCCGTGAGGCTCATCAGCGGCGTCCCCAGCTGGTGTGCCGACTCGCGGGCCATCGCGACCCACAGCCGGTCGCGGGCCGCCGTGACGCGTGCACGCATCGCCCACGCCGCCAGCAACACGAGACATAGGAACATCGCGCCCTGCAGGACGGCGAGTCCCGTAAACGCCTTCGCCGCGGGCAACGCGCCATAATGGATGGTGCCTACGCCCGGCTGGCTCAGCGGCGGCTGGATGCGGTCGAGCTCGGCGATCCAGTCGCGCTGCGTCGTCTCGCTCGCGTTCGCACCGAAGGGTGCATTGTCGAGCGCCGTGATCCTGCCCGCCATGTCGGTGACGGCAATCGGAATACCGAGCCGGCGGACTTCGTCGGCGAGGGCGAGCAGCGCGTCCGCGGCGGCGCCCTCGCGCGGATCGTTCAACCCGGCAAAGACGTGGCCCAGCAGCCGGCTCGTCTCCCGCGCGTCGTTGCGGAGGTGACGACCGACGACCCAGGCGTAACCGACCGACAGGGCGCCGAACAGCAGCGCGGCGGCGAGGAGCGCGGGCGGCCCCGCGCGACGCAGCGCGCCACTCCGCTTAGGCAATTCGGTCAGTGCCGACATACGGCACTAACGCCGGAGGGATGAGGACCGAGCCGTCGGGCTGCTGGTGCGTCTCGAGCAATGCGGCGATGGTTCGCGGCAGCGCCACGCCCGACGCGTTCAGGGTATGGACGAATTCCGGCTTCTCGCCGGGGCGTGGGCGACAGCGGATGTTGGCGCGGCGCGCCTGAAAATCGGTGAACGTGCTCGAGCTCGACACCTCGAGCCACTGGCCGACACCGGGCGCCCACGCCTCGAGATCGTACGTCTTACCCGCCGCGAATCCGAAGTCGTTGGCCGGCAAGACGGCCACGCGATACGGCAGCTCCAGACGTCGCAACACCTCTTCGGCATGGCCGGTGAGCTTCTCGTGCTCTGCCGGCGAATCGCTCGCGCGACAGAAGCGCACCAGCTCCACTTTGTCGAATTGATGGACGCGCAGCAGCCCGCGCGTGTCTTTCCCCGCGGCGCCCGCTTCGCGCCGGAAGCACGGCGTGTAGGCGACATAGCCCAGCGGTAACGTCGCGCCGTCGAGGATCTCGTCGCGGTGCAGATTCGTCAGGGGCACTTCCGCGGTCGGCACGAGAAACAGGTCGTCGGTTGTGCGGTAGACGTCGTCTTCGAACTTCGGAAGCTGCCCCGTCCCTATCATGATTTCACGCCGCACCAGAAACGGCGGCTCGACCTCGGTGTAGCCGTGCTCGCGCGTGTGGAGATCGAGCATGAAGTTGATGAGCCCGCGCGCCAGTCGGGCTCCCATTCTCTTCAGCACCGGAAATCCCGAGCCCGCGAGCTTCGCACCGCTCGGCAAGTCCAGCATCTGAAGCTGCTCCCCGATCTCCCAGTGCGGCTTGCCGCCTTTCGGCACCGGCGTGCCCCAGCTGCGCAGCGTCGTTTGCTCGTCGGGCACGTCCGGCAGCGGTGGATTCGGCACGAACAACGTCTTCGCCTCGAGCGTGGTCTCGATCTGTCGCTGCTCGGACTCGAGTCCGGCGATCCGCTCGCCGAGCTTCCGCCGCTCGGCGACGACGGCGGCGGGCAAGCCACCCTGCGACTTGGCCGCGAGCGCATCCGCTCTTGCCGCGTCGTTGCGTTCGGCTTTGAGTGTGTCGAGCTGCGCCGTCAGCGTGCGCCGCTTCATGTCGAGCGCTTCGATCTCGTCGAGCAGCCGCGTCAGGGATGCATCTCCCCGACGGGCGAGCGCCGCTCGCACCTGACCGGGAGAGGCGCGCAGCAACTTCAGATCGATCACGCTTTAGTGCTTCGGCAGGCCGGGTTCGAGCCCGCGATAGCCGCAGTTGATGTCGGTCAGAATTTCGAACTCGACGCGCCGCCCGTTGGGCGTCGCGGTGGTATCGAGCGTCAGCACATGAAGCTTGGCGTAATAAACGCCGGTGAGGCCGGTTATCGTCGCGCAGGTGAGCGGGTTGGAATGCGCGATCACCACGCTGCTGTCACCGATCACCACGGCGCTATCGCGTTGATAGTTCGCGGTGGGCGCGATGCGAATGGAATCGAACGGGAGGCGGCTGAGCTGGAGACCGGACTGCTGGCCGAGCTTCAGCGCGCCGGTCGGAAGCAGGACCGGCCGCCCGGACGTGTCGATGTCGAACGCGAAGTCGAACGACAGAACCTGTTCGGTGCGCACCGCACTCCGCGCGCCGATCGAATAGCCGGACGGCTCGGTCACCGGCGTGCCGCTCAAGGCGTAGAGCGAGACGGTGTCGACGCGGTTGGTGACGTAGGCCTGCAGCCCGGTCGTGTCGCCGCACGCGGTGGCGGCGACGACTGCGACGCTGGCGAGTACGAGCAGAGCGAGATAGCGCATGGAGTGTGGAGAACTTACAGGGCCGCGTTCGAGTGGGTCAACCCATGATGGCTGCTTGACTTCGACTTCGTCGAATCCTACGTTGGCAGCCCCTATGGCGACGATCCGCGACGTGGTCGAGGCGCTCAGCCGCTCGAACGGCGTGGATGCCGTTGTGGTGGTCGGCCGGGATGGGCTGCCCATCGATTCGCGCGTCGCCAACGGCGTGGATGCCGAGAGTGTCGCCGCGCTCCTGCCAACCGCCATCACGCACATGGCGCAGCTCGGTGATGCGGGCGGACGCGGCGATTTCACTACCGCCGTCCTCGAGTTCGGCAAGGGACTCGCGATCGTCGCAGTCCTCAACGCCGATGCGCTCCTCATCGTGCTGGTGCAGCCGGCAACGAACGTAGGCGCCCTGCTGTTCGATCTTCGCCGACACCGCCCCGCCATAGCTGGTCTGTTGTAAGCGGACGGCCGGCCCGTGGCTCCCTCCTCCAGCTCCACGCGGCATCTCCTTGTCGTCGATGACGAGCCACATATCGGGCTTGTCCTCCGCCCGTTCCTCGAGCAGCTCGGCTACCGCGTGAGCGTCGCGAAGACGCTCGACGAAGCGCGCAGTGCGCTGCGCGCGGCGCCGCCGACCGATGCTCTGCTGCTGGATCTGCATCTCCCCGACGGCTCCGGGCTGGACTTCCTGCGCGACCTGCGCGCCCAGCGCGGGACCGCCCGCCTGCCCGTGCTCGTCCTGACCGCCGAGGGCGAGGACCGCATTTTGCGCGAAGCGCGCCGGCTCGGGGCGGTCCTGGTGACGAAGCCGTTCAGCCCGACGAAGCTAAGCCAGCGGATCGCCATGATGTTCGGCGATACACAGCCTTCCGCGGAGACGCCGTGAGCACGTGGGCCGCGATCCTCGCCGGCGGATCGGGCACGCGATTCTGGCCGCTCTCGACGCCGGAACGGCCCAAGCAGCTGTTGCCACTGACCGGTGATCGGCCGTTGCTGGCGCATGCCGTGTCGCGCCTGCAGGGGCTCGTGCCGCCCGAACGCATCCTGATCCTCACCAGTCCGTCGTTGGTGGAGCGCGTGGGCGCCACCGTGCCCGAAGTGCCGCAAGCCAACATCTTCGCCGAACCTCGTGCCGCCTCGACGGCGCCGGCGCTGGCGTGGGCGGCGCACTGGATCGCCAAACACGACCCGGGCGGGCAGATGCTGTCGCTGCACGCCGACTGGGCCGTCGGCGACGACCGCGCGTTCCGCGCGGCCGCAACCCACGCCCTTGGGGTCGCGGTCGAGCAGGATGTCCTCGTCACGGTCGGCGTCAAACCGACGCGGAACGAGACCGCATACGGGTACATCGTGCCGGGCAAGCCGTCGGGCAGCGCGCGCAAGGTGAAACGATTCATTGAAAAACCGAGTCCCACGCGAGCGGCACTGCTCCGCCGGCGCGGCGCTCTGTGGAACAGTGGGCTCTTCGCCTGGAGCGCCGCGCGCTTTCTGGGCGAAGCGGGCGCGTACGCCAAGGAGCTCGCGGCCGGATGGACGGCGCTCACCAATGGCGACGCACCGCGCTTCTTCGCCGCGGTGACCCCGATCGCCGTGGATGTGGCCGTGCTGGAACGCACCTCGCGCCTCGCCGTAGTGACCGGGACATTTGCCTGGGACGATATCGGCTCCTGGGACGCGCTGTTGCGGATTCGCCGCCGCGACGCGCGCGGCAACGTCACGGTCGGTCATGTGACGCTCGGTGACGACGTGAGAAACTCCCTGATCTGGGCGGAGAACGAGGCGATCGCGGTCGTCGGCGTAGAGGACATGGTGGTCGTCCGCGCCAACGGGCACACCCTGGTCATGCCGACCGGTCGTCCGGAAAAACTGAGAGCGCTGGTGCAGAGCCTGTGACCCACGCGCTGTACCTGCTCGATCCCGATCCCAGTCCGGCGTGGATGCCGTTCGCAGGGATTCGACCGCTGTGCGAGCTGCGGGCGGGCGCGCATCTGGTGCGGGAGCGATGGGAGATGTTCGTCGGCACCGAAGCATCGGCCATTTTTGCGCTCCCCCACCTCGAGGGATTTCCCGAGGCCGGTGTGCCGCCCGTCGAGGCGCGGCGGACGGTCAGCGGACCCGCCGTGATCGGATCATCCACGTTTGCGCCGCGCGGGCTCGCGGGTCCGTTCCCGGATGCGCCCGCCCGGCTCACGCGTGAAGGCATCACCGTAGGGTGGTCAGTGCCGGCGGGAACGACCTGGAGTGGCCCGGTCGCGAACGCGCACGCGATGAACGTGGAAGGCGTCGTGCTCCGTGGCGTGCATGATCTGGTCAGCGCGCTGGAGCAGCTGTTGCGGGACGATCTGGTCCGGTTGCTCGGTGACTCCGACGCGGTGCCCAGAGGCTCGATCGTGCTCGGCGACCCGACGTGGATCACGGTGCGCGAGGCGGCGATCGAGCCGGGCGTCGTGTTCGACACGCGCAACGGGCCCATCGTGCTGGAGAGTGGCGTCGAGGTCCGCTCCGGTATGCGGCTCGAGGGTCCGCTGTGGGTTGGCGCGAATACCCGGCTCGTGGGTGGCGCGATCCGGAACTCGGCGATCGGCCCTTGGTGCGTCGTTCATGGCGAAGTGTCCACGACCGCGTTCCTCGGCTACTCCAACAAGAGTCACCACGGCTTTCTGGGGCATTCGGTGCTGGGGAGATGGGTGAATTTTGGCGCTGGCACGACGACATCGAATCTCAAAAGCACGTACGGCTCGGTCCGGCTGGAGGCGGCGGGGACGAAGCTCGAAACCGGGCACCAGTTTCTGGGTAGCCTGTTCGGCGATCACGCCAAGACCGCCATCGGGATGCTGTTCGATGCCGGATCGGTCATTGGCGCCGGTGCCAGCGTGTTCGATGGTGTACGAGCGCCGAAGTACGTCGCCCCCTTCGCCTGGGGAGGAGCTTCGTCAAAGCGGATGACGTCGCAAGGTTTTTTGGCTACCGTCGAGCGTGTGCTCCCCCGGCGCCACGTTGACGTGACGGACGCGATGCGAGCCTACTTGCAGCGCGCCTACGACTGGCTGATCACGTGACAGACTCCCAGCAGCGCTATCGCCGGCTCGGCAAGTACGAGCTGCACCAGCTCCTCGGTGAAGGCGCGATGGGCATCGTGTGGAAGGCCTACGACACGGTGTTGCGACGCTACGTCGCGTTGAAATTGCTGAGCTCGAGTTTCCGCAAGACGAAAGACATGCAGGAACGGTTCCTGCGTGAGGCGCGGGCGGCCGGCGCGATCCAGCACGCCAACATCGTCACGGTCTACGACCTCGGCGAGTCGGAGGGCCAGCTCTACATCGCGATGGAGCTGGTCGAGGGCCACGATCTCTCCGACATGATCGCCTTACGGGATCCGCTCGCACTGGAGCGCAAGCTCGACATCACGATGGAGGTGCTCGCGGGACTCCACTTCGCCCACCAGCGCGGCGTGATTCACCGCGATGTGAAACCGTCCAACGTGCGCATCATGCCCGACGGGCGCATCAAGATCATGGACTTCGGGATCGCGCGGCTGCAGAAGGCCGACGCGACCGGATCAGGTGCGATCGTCGGAACGCCGACCTACATGGCGCCCGAGCAGATCACGAACGGCGCGATCACCGCCGCGACCGACGTCTTTTCAGTCGGCTGCCTGTTGTACGAGCTGCTCTGCTACCGGCGGCCCTTCGAAGCGGAGTCCGTGCACGGCGTCCTCTATCAGGTCCTGACGACTGAGCCGCGCCCCCTCCGCACGGTGGCTCCCTCCATTCCTGCCGCGCTCGAGCGCGTCGTCGCGAAGGCGATGAACAAGGTGCCGCACGAACGCTATGAGTCCGCCGGCCAGATGATGTCGACGCTGCAGCAGATCCGGGCGGCGCTGTCTGGCGCGGACGAGGAGGCGACCCAACCGCTCGGCCGTTGGACGCCGCTGCCCCGGCCCATGCTGAAGCTGATTACGCATGCGTCGATGAGGGCGCGGCTGGCGGTACTGGGCGCGCTGGCGGCGGTCGTCGTGCTCCTCCTCTACGCGCCAGGACCGCCGGCGGAGGAAGCCGGTGGTGCCGCGGCCACCATTCCGCCGGCGCAACACGTCGCAGGGGGAGGGGGGCCAGGAGCACCGGGGGGACCGGGAGGGCTCGCCGCGCCGCCTCCCCCGCCCCGTACCGCGCCCGTGTCGCTGGCGGTCAGCTCACGGCGGGACTCCGCATTGGCCGCGCGCGATCGCGCGATCACTGCCGGCGCGCAAAAGAACAGCGTCCCATCGCTCCTGCTGGCGCAAACGATGCTGGAGACATCGGACCGCGCCCTACAGCACGGCGATCAGTCGCTGGCGCTGCGCGGCTACGTCGAGTCGGCCCAGCGCTACGCGCAGGCGCGCGACGAAGCGCGCGCCATGGAGCGGGAGGCACAGCACATGATCCAGCGCGTGACGCCCGTGGTGCAGGCCCTGCCCGCCGGACGCGCCGCCGCCAATGCCGGCGTCTTTCTGGCGCGCGCCGAGTCGCTGCTGCACGAGCAGGACTACACCCTCGCCAAGGTCGCCGCGCAAAGCGCCGAGCAGATCGGCATCGACGTGGGGATCGCGCCCCCGAGCACCCAGCCGGCGGATGCCCGCGGCGCCATCGACGTGTTACTGGACGATCTCGGCCGGGCCCTGGCCAGCCAGCGGATCTCAAATCTGCGCGTGCTGTATCCCGGCCTGACGGAGGAGGAGCGGAGCAGTTGGGAAGCGTTCTTCCGCGAGTGGAATCAGATCACCGCGAAGTTCACGGTGGAGGATTTCAAGACCCAGGGCGCGAGCGCGACCGGGAACGTGCGCGCGCTGTTTCAGTACGTGCCGGCGCACGGCGGCGCGCCGCGGATGGACCGGCGCCGGTTCGCGATGCGATTTGAGAAGAAAGACGTAGGCTGGCGGCTGGCGGCGGTTACGGAATTGAAATGACCTCTACCACGCCCGCTGATTCGGCGCGGGCGGGTCCGGAATCGCCAGCGTATCCGGACGGGCGGTCGGCGGGCCCACGCGGCGCAACGTCACCGGCTTCTCCAAGTCCCCACCACTGATCGTGAGCTTGTCGCCGGCGAGCTTCATGCCGTAGACCTGCCAGACGCCGTCGCCCAGCGTGATCCAGAGGCTGTCACCCACGACACGCCAGCGGGCGACGTCGTTGCCGAACTGCGCCGAGCTGTCGCTCCGCACCATGATGTGACGGATCTCATCACCGGCGCGTGCCTGCCAGTCGCCGCTGAGTCGCACGGGCGCCTGCGAGGCGGCGAGCGCCACCGCGACGATCGACAGCACTTTGCTCATGGCACCAATTTTAGCGGGATCTATTGGGCTTTTGCAGCGGGCTCCGCCATTGTTGCCACCTGCCCTTCCCATTGCCGCATCATGCGCACGAACGCCCCGCACAACTCCGAATCGAACTCGACGCCTTTGCGCTCCTCCAAATAGCCGAGTGCCTTCTCGAACGACCACGCCTCCCGGTACGGCCGCCGCGTGCGCAGCGCGTCGTACACATCGCAGACATGCACGAGCTTGCTCGCCTGATGACAGTCGCGCGGGTAGTGCAGCACCGGGTATCCCCCGCCATTGATCATGATGTGATGTTCATAGGCCACGACGACGGCGAGATCGAGGTCCTCTTTGGTCTCGAGCAGCATGCGCGCACCCGCGACCGGGTGTTCGTTCATCAGCGCCCGTTCCTCCTCGGTCAATTTCCCGGGCTTCGTGAGCACGTCGAGGGGAATCTTGATCTTGCCAATGTCGTGCAGCAGCCCGGCCACGCCGAACGTGCGCACATCGGCGGCCGACAGGCGGAGAAACTCCGCCAGCGCCATCGACAGCACGGCGACGTTCATCGAGTGCGTGGTGGTGTATTGGTCGAACTCTTTCAGCTGTAGCAGTGGTAACATGATCTGCTGGCCACCGTGCATGGCCACCGCGAGCGAGCGCACGACGGCTTCCGCCTCGGCGAGCGGGATCGCACCGCTGGCTTGTACCTCGCGCTGCAGCCAGCCCAGGGTCTCCACTTCTTCGCCCAGCGAGAAACTGATCGTGGCGGTCGGCAGCGACTCGGCGGCAACTTCCGTCTCGCCCTTCAAACCGACTGCGCCGAAGCGAATGCTGCTGCGGCGCATCTGCCGCGCTTCCGTGCTGATGACCGACAGCGTGAGCCGCGCCAGCACCTCTTCGAGAAATCCTTCGAAGTCCTCGCGGGTCACCCGCTCCTCGAACTCGAGACGCTGAATGCCCGCCTGCGCGAGCCGCTTGCCCCAGTCCCACGCCTTCAGCTCGCGGAGCGGCAGCCGACCGAAGACCACTTCATCTCCAAGGAAGGTGAAGAGCGGGGGTTCCCCACTGGACTGCAAATCCAGAATCTGCTGGTATGCGACGTCGAGGGCGCGCTCCCGCGCGGGATGCCCGTCGCGATACAGCGCCATCGCGGCGAGCGCCTGCGCGAACGCGTTCAGAAATCGGGCTGGATCGCCGCTCATCGTCGTACCGCTGCATTGCGGATGTCGGGATCCTTGGACTCCGCAGCCATGGCCAGCATCGCCGCCGCGCGCGCATCACCGCGCCAACTCGCGGCCAGCGCCATCAGCGCGGCCAGCAATTCGAGTGAGCGCGCGGCCAGTCGCCTCCGGCCCAACCACGTGGTCCCACCATCGACGAGCAACAGGAGGGTGTTCAACGCGGCAGCATGGCGCACGCGCCCTAGCACCTTGATGGCGAGCACGCGCAGCTCAGAGGCCGCCGTGCCGTCCAGGGCGATCTCAGTGATCAACGGCAACACCGACGGTGGCCAGTCCTCGAGCGCCACCGTCAAGGCGAGTCGGACCGTGCGCGGGTCAGCGTCGCGCAGCGCGCCTACCAGTGCTCGCTCCCGTTCCGCCGGCACCTTGAGTGCAACCTTCACCGCTTCGCGCCGGACCCGGGCGTCCGCGTGGGCGATGAAGGCCGACGCGGAGAAGCCCTCCGGGATCGCCGGCAAGCCGTCGAGAATCAGCAAGAGATTGCGGATGACGTACCACGGAATGTCACGCCCGAGGCGCGTCGCGATGACGGGACCCAGCTCTCGGGGCGCGCGCGTCAGGCGATCGAGCAGGCCCCGCCGCGTGGTGCGGGATTCCGATGCGCCGAGCACGTCGAGCAACGGCTCGAAGGCATCGACGGGCAGGCGCGGCAACACGCGGTCCAGCGCGGCAAAGTCGGGCGGCTCGGTACTCGCGAGCTCGCGCACCACGTCCGGCGACGTGACCCGCGTCCAGAGCGGGGCGATGTCGGCCCGAACCGGGGCGCGTGGCGGAGACGCATCGGCCGAAGCGACGAGCACATCCACCAGCTCGCCGACATGGTGCTCGGCAACAAGCCGCTCCACCGCGCGCCACGCGGCGAACCCCAACGCGCCGGTCTCGATCGCGGTCTGCACGATGCGCAGCGGCTCGGCAGCCTGGGTGGCGTTCGTGCGCGCCGTCGCGGACGACGCCGCGGCCATTTTCTGCAGCGCCTGTCCGTACGCGTCGGGATTCGGATCCTCGAGCGTCCACCCCTGGAGCAGATCCCGCACCTGCTCACGCAACGCCTCATCCGCCTGCGGGCGGACCTCGGCGGTCCCCTGCTCCGCGTGTTGCGCCAACTTCGAGAGCATCCGCACCAGCGGATCGGAGACTGTCTTGTGAGACGCGTCCGCCATCGCGCGCACGATGTCGAGCACGGCGTCCACCGCGAGCCCGTGCGTCGCATCGATCGCAAACTTGGTCCGTTGCGCGCTGTCGCCTCCCATCTCGATCAGCCGGCGCAGCGTCCCCGGCTGCAGCGCGCCGACCAGCTTCGACGTGCGGCGCCGCAGGGCCGCCGCCTCTGCGCCCCCAGCGTGCTTCAGCTCATCCGCGATCTGCAGCAGATAGCCCACGATCACTTGGTCGTAGGCAGCGCCGCCCGGATGCTGGTCGATTGCCTTGGCGATCACGGAGGGTTCGGTGGGAGGCGCGGGCGCGTCGCCGCCTGCCATGGCTCCCGCTGTCAGCGCCGCCCGCGCCAGTCCTACCCAGAGCTGCGCGCCACGCAGTCCGCGCTCTTTGCCGCCCTTATCGTCGCCGGAGACGGCGGCCGAATCATCCTCCTGCAGTAGCTCGAGGCGTTCGTAGGTGACGGGGTGCAGCCGGACGTGATCCCAGGCTCGCAGCCGCTCCGGGAGCCCTAGTCCGAGTGGCTCACCCGTGCGCTCCGCCTCGACGGCGAGCGTCTTCAACACATCGGCGACTTCGGTGACGCGCAGGCCGCGGTGAAACGTCACCGCGCCGAGATGGTGGCGGTGCAGACGGCCGGCGAGCTCTGACAGCAGCGGGTTCTTGGGATCGGTTGCGACGCCTTCGATGACGAGCTGCTGCCGCGCCACGCCCAGCGCGAGTGTCGTGCGGTCCTCGAACAAACGCTCGGCACGGCGCGCCAGCCCCGCCGCGGCGGGCGCGAGCGAAGGATGCCCCTCGGGATACATCGCGTGCTTGTGCAGTGCGATGGACAGCTCGATGAGGAAGTCGGCCAACTCTCGCGAGAGGGCCGCCCTTTCCGAAGGGACGGTCATGGCCCCCCAAAATAGTGCTCCCCCCCGTGCGGACGATCACACGGAGGGGAGCGCTAGGGCTTTTCCTAGGCGTCTAAGCGTCTACGCGCCTAGCCTTTAATACATGCCGCCCATACCGCCGCCCGGCATCGGCGGAGCCTTTTCCTTCTCCTTCTTCTCCACCACGACGCACTCGGTCGTGAGGAGCAGGCTCGCGATGGATGCGGCATTCTGCAAAGCGGTCCGGGTGACCTTGGTCGGGTCGATGACGCCGGACGCGACCAGGTCCTCGAACTTATCGGTCTGGGCGTTGTAGCCGAAGTTCTTGTCCTTCGACTCCTTCACCTTCCCGACGACGATCGGGCCTTCGGCGCCCGCGTTCTGGGCGATGATGCGGATCGGCTCCTCGAGCGCCCGGCGCACGATCTCGATGCCGGTCTTCTCATCGTCATCGTGACCCTTGGTCTTGTCGAGCGACTTCTGGCACCAGAGCAGCGCCACACCGCCCCCCGGCACGATGCCCTCTTCGACCGCCGCACGAGTGGCATGCAGCGCGTCCTCGACCCGAGCCTTCTTTTCCTTCATCTCGGTCTCGGTCGCCGCGCCGACGTTCAGCACGGCCACGCCGCCAGCGAGCTTCGCCAGCCGCTCCTGCAGCTTCTCTTTGTCGTAGTCCGACGTGGACTTGTCGATCTGGGCCTTGATCTCCGCCTTGCGGCCTTCGATTTGGTCGTCCTTGCCTTTGCCATCGACCACCGTCGTGTTGTCCTTATCCACGATGACGCGCTTCGCGCGGCCGAGATCGTTGAGCGTCGTGTTCTCGAGCTTCAGACCGAGCTCTTCCGAAATCACCTGGCCGCCGGTGAGAATGCCGATGTCGCGCAGCATCTCCTTGCGACGGTCGCCAAAGCCCGGCGCCTTGACGGCGCAGACCTTCAGCGTGCCGCGGAGCTTGTTGACGACAAGCGTCGCGAGCGCCTCACCCTCGACGTCCTCGGCGACAATCAGCATGGGCCGGCCTGATTGTGCGACCTTCTCGAGCACCGGCAGCAGATCCTTCATCGTCGAGATTTTCTTGTCGTAGATGAGGATGTAGGCATCCTCGATCGTGCACTCCATCTTCTCGGGATCGGTGATGAAGTAGGGCGAGAGGTATCCGCGGTCAAATTGCATCCCGTCCACGGTTTCCAGCGTGGTCTCGAGGCTCTTCGCCTCTTCGACCGTGATGACGCCGTCCTTGCCGACCTTGTCCATCGCGTCGGCGATTTTCTCGCCGATCTCCACGTCCCCGTTGGCGGAAATCGTGGCGACCTGCTTGATGTCCTTCCTGCCCGAGGTCGGCACCGAAATCTTCTTCAGCTCGGTGACGACGGTCTCGACGGCGTTCTCGATGCCGCGCTTCAGCGCCATCGGATTCGCGCCGGCCGTGACGGACTTGAGGCCCTCACGATAGATCGCCTGCGCGAGTACCGTCGCGGTGGTGGTGCCGTCGCCTGCGAGGTCGGAGGTCTTGGTCGCCACTTCCTTCACCATCTGCGCGCCCATGTTCTCGATCTCGTCGTCGAGCTCGACTTCCTTCGCGACAGTCACGCCGTCCTTGGTGACGGTCGGGCTGCCGAACTTCTTGTCGATGACGACATTCCGGCCCTTGGGGCCGAGCGTCACCTTCACCGCATCGGCCAGCTGATCCACGCCACGCTTCAGGCGGGCCCGGGCCTCGGTGCTAAACTCCAAAAACTTGGCTGCCATGTCTGTGCTTCCTCCCTGAGGTGCTTACGCGAGCTTCGCGATGACGTCGGCTTCCTTGATCAGGATGATCTCTTCGCCGTCCAATTCGACCTGCGAGCCGCTGTACTTCCCGTACACCACGCGATCCCCCACCTTCAGCTCCATCGGGATCGTCTCACCCTTCTCCCGCCGGCCCGGTCCCACGGCGATGACTTCGCCCTGGATCGGCTTCTCTTTGGCGGTATCGGGGATGTACAGCCCGCCCTTCATCGTCTCGGTCTCCTCCATCGGCCGAATCGCGACGCGATCCGCCAACGGGTAGACCTTGAACTTCGCCTTCGTTGCCGTTGCCATTGCTTGAAGCCTCCGTAACTCTTTGATTTGATTAGCCGTTAGCACTCGCGGCTGGTGAGTGCTAATTGACGACAGGGGGAATCTCTCCAGCCTGCACAACCGTGTCAAGGGGCCAGCGCGCGGACGGCCGCCACGGCTCGGGCGCGTTGGGTGGCGGTAGCGGCGTCAAGCGGGATGGTCGCGGCGCTCACGACCGCGCCGGATCGGGTATCGGCCAGGCGAATGTGAAACCAGGTCGGCTGCCCGGGGCCGGGATCGCTGAAAATAAAGTAGAAGAGCTCCGCCGTGGGCCCACTCCCACCTCGCAACTTCGGCCGCACCTTGATCCCACGTGCGCGCAGGGCGCGTGCCAGTTCAACGCTTTGCGGATCCTTCTCCTCGACAACGATGGAGTAGCCGCGAAGTTGGGCTGGCAGCTGATTCGTGGCACAGCCGATCACCAGAAAAATGCATGTCGGCACGACGGCACGGCGCATCATGGGACTATGCGGCGCGCCCCCACCCACCGCGCAGCCCACCACGCACCTTCGGGATCCTGCGCCTGGAGACGTGACAGCTTGACACCCGTGTTCGAGCTGTGGATGAACGTCTGGTCGCCGACATACATCCCCACATGAGTGACGCCTCCGCGGGGCTGAGCGGCAAACAGCAAGATGTCGCCCGGTTGCAAGGCAGCGACATCGGGGGTCACCTCGGTTCCTGAGTGGGCTTGATCGCGACTCATGCGCGGCAGTCGAATGCCATGCTGGGCGTATGCCCATTGCACGAGGCCCGAACAATCAAACCCGTTTTCTGCAGTCCCGCCCCAGAGGTATGGACTGCCGAGCGCATCGAGCGCCGTCCTGACGATGTCGGTAGCATTCCCAGTGATGGTGCTGGGCGCCACGAGGAGCAAGGGCGGTGTCGACTCGTTGCGCCCCCCTCCTCGGCTCGGCCAACGGCGATCCACGGCCTTGCCGATCGTCACCGAGAAACCGATGGAGGCCCCAACTCCATCACGTGCGTTTGAAGACGTGCGCCAGAACCCGCGTGGCCCGACGTCCTGCAGTCGGTACACGATTTCGCTGCCGACGGCCGCCCACCAGATCGGACGCCACTCCACGCCCGCCCCGAGCGTCCAGAGTGCGGCGAGCTCCTGCGACGTGGTATCTGTCGACACACCGAGCGCGACGCCCGCCAGGGCGTACGGCCCCAGCGTCGAGCGGCGTCGCAGTGCATGCAGCTGCCACCCCGCCCCATAAAAGGCGTGGTGGCGGCCGAGACTGTCGTGAATCAGAACCTGTGCGGTGAGACCCTGCGAGAAGATGCCGGCGAGCGGTGCGTCGGTGCGCAGCTCGTACGTCGTGGATCGATTGCCCTGATACCACCGACCTAATCGGAGATCGACGTCACGACCCTGGGCGGGGAGTTGTGAGACGCCGGCTATGAAAAGGAGCAGCTCAATCCGCGGCCGCGATCGCGGCATTTTCCTCGGAGGCTCGAGGCGCCATGTGATGCGAGAGCAGGTGTGGCAGACGCCGCATCAGCCGGACCCACGTCCAGAGCACGGCGAATCCGAACACCAGAGCTCCGCTCCCTGCGATTACCAGCATGAGCACCGGACTCTCAAACCGCAGCGCCACGAGCGCGCCCAGCCAGAAGCCGACATGCGACGCCGCCCATGCCCACGCGGGGGTCAGGAGCCACCCCACCACGACGAGCAAGTGCGCTAACCACCTCGGCATGATTCCCTACCCTTTACGGACGATGACGGCAACGGCGAGGATGGTGAGAACCAGCAGGAACCCCGCGCCGGCGGCGACCGGGAGATAGATGTGAAGCCGGGCGAGCGTGAGCACGAGAGCGGTGAGCGCGGCGCCCACGACAACCGGGAGCGCGAGCGCCGGAATCGAGACGTCTCCGCCGTGCGCCGCTCGACCAGCCGTCACGACGCCACCCATCCAGGCGAGGAAGGTGCCGAGCATCCACCAAACCGGCAGGTACCACCAGGTGCTGCCACCGCCGACGGCGTCCCACGTCCACGGGTACGCCTTGAACGGCCGCAACAAGATGATATCGATCGCCATGAACACGATCGTGCCCCACAGCCCCATGGCCGCGGCACTCGCGACGCCCTGCGTCGTGCGTGAGCCCGCAAAGAAACCCGGCAAGAACGCCGCGGCGACGCCGCCGGCGAGCACCAGGACGGTCTCGAGCAGCGACGTCACCATTCCGGGAGATAAGAGCCGTGCGACCAGGAGATAGAGGATCACCGCCGCGGCGGTGACCACACCCACGATCGTCCCGCTGAGCAACACGTGGCGGAATTCAGAGCGATCCATGGTCGCGGAGGTCATGCGTCTCCCGAAGAAGTGAGTGAAATCCCCTCTGGCAGCTAATCTAAACGACCCATCTTACGTCGCAAACACATACAGAACTGCGACATCAGTCACAGCCCACGCGGCTAACGCCCGGTACATCCCGCGCTGGTGCTGTTGCGGGCGCCACGCCGCATGATGGAGCAACCACGGCACGAGCACCGCCAGCCAGAGTGTCAGTGGCAGCAGCAGCGCCATGCTCTTGATCCCCACCCCAAGCACGGCGAGCGCCCATCCGAGCAACGCAAATGACAGCAGCGTGGACAGTGTGGCGACCACCAGACTGGCCCGCATACCAAGAATCAGTGCAAGCGTGCGATCGCCGCGCCGCCGGTCCTCATCGAACTGATACAGCTGGGTGAGCGGATAGAGCCCCGCGAAGAGGGGGCAAAATGCCAGGAGCACGAGGCCGTGACCGGCATCGAGGGGTCGCCCAGTCGCGGCCCACGCGGCGTACGGCGTGATAGTACCGAACCCCCACATGTTGATGACCCAATCCACACCGGCGACCGCCTTGAATCGAAATGGCGGGACCGAGTAGAGGACGGACAGGATGAAACAGATGGCGTACGCGATCTGAAAACCAACCGGCAGCGCGAACGCAAACAGCTGGCCGATCACGAGCAGTGCAACACTGAAGTGCAGCAAATACCGTGGCAGCGGCGGCGGCGCGTTCAGGTACCCGATGTCTCCTTCGTCCTTGTCGAAGACGCTATTGATCGCGAGCGTACCGCCGTTGAGAAAAACGACCCAGATGACGAGCGCGAGAATCGCGCGACCCAAGTGCTCCCCGCCCCAGGCTCCCCGCACGCCGACCGCAAGGATGTACCCCAGCAGCGTATGCCCCGCCATGATCGGCCATTCGGCGGGACGCATGTGCAAGAGATAGGAATAGAGTTCGCCGGGAAGGAGCCGGTAGCCCCATCGCCGCCAGGCGTTGAGTGTGCGGGCGTCTCTCCCGCTCACCACTTCAGGCCGAGCGCCGATGCCGCGATCCGGAGACCGATGAGCGTAAGATCAGCATGAACGGATTCGATTTCCTTGCACAGCGGCACGACGAGACTAGCGAGTCCCCCGGTCGCCACCACCATCGGCCGCGTCTTGGAAGGCCACTCGGCCTTGATGCGACGAACGAGCCCGTCCACGGCGTCGGCGGTGCCCCAGAGCACGCCGACCCGAATGCAGTCCTCGGTGCGCCGACCGATCGCGCGCGTCGGCGGCGTGAGCTCCGTCGCCGGGAGCTTGGCCGTTTTGCGGACAAGCTCATCGGATGCGGTCCGCAATCCTGGCATTATCACGCCACCGATGAAGCGCACCGCTCGATCGACGGTAATGCAGTCGAACGTCGTCGCCGTCCCGAAGTCCACGACGATCGTGTCCTGCTTGAAGAGCTCAGCAGCGGCCAGGGTGTTGACGATGCGGTCGGCGCCGACCGTCAGCGGCTCATCGACGTCGAGGACGAGGGGCAGCTTCGACCGCCCGTCCACGCGTGTGGGCTTGCGCGTCGTCGCCGCCTCGACGCCGTCGGACAAGTTTTCCGTGATCTGCGGGGCAACTGACGCGACGATGGCGGCGCGAATCTCCTGGGTCGAGTGGCCCGACTGCGTGAGCTGCGCCGTGAGGGCGTAGGCCCACTCGTCGGGTGTCCGACGCGGCGTCGAGTGCAGCCGCCAGTGCGCCTCAAGCCGGTCTCCGGCAAACAGCCCGACAGTCGTCTCGGTATTGCCGATGTCGAAGGCGAGGAGCATGGGGCGGCTAAGATAGCTCGACGTGACCGCCCTGCACCATCGTCGTGCCCGCACCGGTGTCCACGAGCAACGCGCCATCGGGCCGGATGCCGGCGGCGCGGCCCGCGAGCGGCGTGCGGATGTGCCGGCCGCGCAGCCAATCACGACGCGCGAAGGCCGCGCATTCGAATTCCGTCAGCTGCGCCCCGTGGGCCGTGAGCCGGACCAGCGCGGGCACGAGCAGATCCAGGACGTCGACACGCCGGACGCTGGGCCGCAGCTCGCGTAGCGCCACGGCCCGATCGGCAAGCTCGGCCGGGATGTCGTTGGCCACGTTGATGCCGACTCCGACGCCGAGCCACTGCAGCGTGTCACCTTGCCAGCGGCTCTCGCACAACACACCCGCGACTTTGCGATCGTTCACGAGCACATCGTTCGGCCATTTGAGTCCTGCATGTGGACCCGATAGCGACGCAGCACGGACGCCGAGCACCGCTTCGACGATATCGGCGACCACCAGTCCGACGCGTACTGACAAAACGCCCGCGGCCGGCACCGGCGGCCGCAGCAGCATGCCGAGCCAGACGCCGCCCGGAGGCGAGCGCCACGTGCGACCGTCGCGACCCCGCCCCGCGGTCTGCTCCTCGGCGAGGACCACGGTCCCGGCGGGCGCGCCCTGTGCACCGAGGTCATGAATGGCATCGAGGCTGGAGGTGAGCGCACGAAACACACCGCACTGCGGCACGCCCCAGCGCCGCGCCAGGACCGCCGCGGGTATGCCGTCGATTTCTAGCCGTGCCACAGCGCGTAGGCGAGCGTGAACAGACCGACCGCAACGCAATACGGCGCGAAGGCGTAGAAACGGCCGCGCCGCAGCATCGCCACGAGAAACCGGATGGCCCAAATACCACTCGCGAACGCAACCACAAAGCTTGCAGCAAGCGGGAGGGCGCCGACCGATGCGATGTCAGTGACTGCGTGGCGAGCCTCGAAGACTCCGCTCCCGGCGATGATGATCACGGCGAGGAGGAAACTGAACTCCGCCGCCTCTACGGGAGGAAGTCCGCGCCACAGCGCCGCGGTGACGGTCGATCCCGAACGCGAGACCCCCGGAAAGATCGCGACCGCCTGAGCGAGGCCGATTTGCAACGCACCGCCGACGGTCAGGGGGTCAGGCCGTACCTTCGCCCAGCGAGTCGACCAGAGGATGAGTCCCGTGATGATGAACGCGACGCCGATAAAGCGCAGTGAGCCGAACGCCTGCTCGAAGCGCTCATGAAAGAGCGCTCCAAGCAACGCTCCCGGAACGGTCCCGATGATGAGAAGGACCGCATACCGCCGATCGACGGCATTGCCACGGACCGTGCCGACGACGATCTGCCACAGCTTGCGACCGTAGACGACCAGGACGGAGCACAAGGTCGCGACGTGTAACGTGACCGCGACAAACACGAAAGTCTCTTCGCTCATCGGCATGACCGTGAGGGAGCGCGTGACCGCGAGATGACCCGAGCTTGAGACGGGCAGAAACTCGGTGAGGCCCTGTATCAGACCGAGGAGGATTCCTTGCCAGAGATTCATGCGACCTTTCCCGCGACGAGCGCGACGAGTCCAATGACCATGGCGCCTTTGAGGAGCGCACTCACTCGTTCCACCTTGCCCAAGAGCATCCACGTAGCTGCCACGAGCACCGCCAGCTGCGCGAACAGCGCGATCAAGTAGTACGCGCCGCCGTAGCCGGCCGCTCGCGGCAGCAACAGGCTGGCGGGGACGAAGAGTAACCCGACCCCCGCGCCCACCACCAAGGCCGGCCGCCGGCCCACAGCGATCGGCAAGGTCCGCCGCCCGATTGCGCGGTCGCCGGCCTCATCCTCGACATCCTTCACGACCTCGCGCACGAAATGCAGCCACGCCGCGAGGATCCAGGGGACCACGCCCGCAGCCGGGAGACCGACCGCGAGCGCGCCATAAAACGGCGGCGAGCCCGCCACGAGCGCCACGGCGAGGTTCCCCACGAACGGTCGCGGTTTGAGCAACGGTGAGTACAGCAACATGACGGCAAGGGCGGCAAAGGCGGCAATGACTTGGCGGCCGCTCACCAACGCCGCGGAAACGAGCCCGATCAACGTGCCCAGAAAGACGAGGAAATTCGCGGTGTCTCGCGACAGCGCTCCAGCGGCGAGGGGACGGGCGGCAGGCCGATTGATCCGATCGGCCGCGATGTCACGGATATCGTTCCACGTGTTGCCGACCGCCCCGAGCGCGATCCCGGATAACGCAGCGAACAGGAGCTCCTTCGGAGCGCCGATGTGCGCCAGCGCGATCCAGCCGCCGGCGAGGACGCCCGCCGCGGCGATCAGTAAATTGGCCGCGCGCATCAGCCGCCAGACCGCCACTACGACAGCACCTCTTCATACAGCGCCTCGTAGCGCGGCACCACCTTCTCGGCGGAGAAATCGAGCGCGCGGTCGGCCGCCTGTTGTTTGAGACGCGCGTGTTCGTCGGCGTTCTGGAGCACCTGCACGGCCCGCGCCGCCATGGTCGTGACCTCGCCGGGCGGAGCCAGAAAACCGGTCTTCCCATCTTCGACCACCTCGGGAATGCCGCCCGCTGCGCTCGCGATCACCGGCACGCCGCACGCCATGGCTTCGAGCGCTGCGAGGCCGAACGACTCAGTTGCCGACGGGAGCAGAAACAAATCCGCACCGCGCAGCACATCGCCGACGTTCTCGACCTTTCCGAGGAAGCGCACATCCTTGCGCAGCCCGAGGCCATCGACGTGTTGCTCCGCGGCATCGCGGTCAGGACCGTCGCCCACGAGGACCAGGGTGGCGGGGAGCTCCTTGCGGACACTCGCGAAGATCTTCACGACATCACCCACTCGCTTCACGGGCCGGAAGTTCGACACGTGGACCAGGACACGATGCCCCTTGGGCGCGAGACGGCGCCGGAACGCATCATCCGCGGGCGGATAGTAATCCGCCGCGGAGATGAAGTTCGGGATCACGCGCACTTCGCACTCGCCGCAGCCGAAGGCGCGATACGTTTCCTCGCGCAGATACGCCGACACGGCGGTCACGGCGTCGGACTGCTCGATGGAGAATTTGGTGAGCGTGTAGTAGGAGGGATCCTGGCCGACCAGGGTGATGTCCGTGCCGTGCAGTGTCGTGACGATCTTGAGATTCAAGCCTTCGTGCTCGAGCATCTGTTTCGCGAGCCAGGCGGTCGCGGCGTGAGGGATCGCATAATGGACGTGCATCAGATCGAGCTGCTCGCGCTTGGCGACTTCGTGTTGTTTGACCGCGAGTGCTAGCGCATAGGGGGACGACTGCTCGAACAGCGGATACTCGAGCTGCGTGACTTCATGAAAGGTCACTCGCTCGGCAAAACCGCGCAGGCGGAATGGGCTCGCGTAGGAGACGAAGTGAATGTCGTGGCCGCGTCGCGCGAGCTCGAGCCCCAGCTCGGTGGCGACGGCGCCCGATCCGCCGTACGTCGGATAACAGGTGATGCCGATTCTCATAAACCGGGAAGGGGGACGGGGGACGGGGGAAGGGTATGCCAACGCGCGAGAATCTTAGTGGCTAACATGTCGGGCGACTCGGTGGCATCCAGCATCCACACCCCGTCCCCCTTCCCCCGTCCCTGGTCCCCTCGAAGTTGGTTTCGAAACCACGTCTCCTGCCGTTTCGCGTACCGTCGCGTGGAGACCTGAATCGCGTCGCGCAATTCGTTCTCGGCCAGCTCACCGTTCAGCATCGCCACGACCTCCCGATACCCGATCCCATCGAGTCCCGGCGCATCCTGTGCGATGCCCGCGGCAAGCGCGCCCTGCACCTCGGACACAAGACCGGCTCGCACCATGTCATCCACCCGCGCCGCCAGCCGGCGGTGTAGCACCTCGCGCGGCACGGTGAGGTGAATGTACCAGGGATGCAGGGTTCCGCTCTCGCGCGCTTCGCGTTGCCACCACGAGAGCGCGTGCCCTGTCAGCAGCGCCACCTCGATGGCGCGCGCCGCCCGCTGGCGGCCCCCGCCGAGAAACTTGGCATCGAGGCGGCCAGCCCAGCGGGCCAGGTCGCCGGCATCGAGCGATTCGGTCCACCGGCGCAGCTGCTCGCGCCACGCGGGATCGAACGGGGGCTCGCGGAACAGCCCGTCCGCCAACGCGCGGATGTACAGGCCAGTTCCACCCACGACGACCGGCCGGCGTCCAGCGGCGCGGGCCTCGGCGATCCATCCCGCGGCGTCGCGCGCGAATCGTCCTGCGCTGTAACGCTCTCCCGGAGGTATCAGATCGAGTCCGCGGTGCGGAACGCGCGCTCGCGTCGCGCGATCGGGCTTCGCGGTACCGATATCGAGGCCGCGATAGACCTGGCGGGCGTCGGCGGAGATGACGGTGATTGGCGTGAGCGATGCGAGCGCGACGGCAACGGCCGTCTTGCCGACGCCGGTGGGGCCGACAACGACAGGAGTCAGGAGTCGGGAGTCAGGACCGACCAAACCTGCGTTCCAGTTCCTCTTTGGGGAGCTGCACCATGGAAGGCCTTCCATGCACGTCATGCGCGGGGAGCGTCGCCGCAAGCAGCCGGACGATCAGTTGGCGCATCTCGTCGACGTCGAGCGTCTGGCCCGCTTTGATGGCCGCGCGGCACGCGTATGTCGCCGCAAAGCGTTCCAAACGATTCTGCCAGCCGCCAAACCGGCCGCCGGCGAGATCAGCGACGAACTCCTGCAAGCAGCGCGCGGCTTCGAAGCGCGGGTGGGGATTCGGCGCCGTGTGGACGACGATGCTGCGGCCGGAGAACGGCTCGATTTCGTACCCGATGCGCGCGAGCAGCTCGCGATGCGCCTCGATCGCATCGAGCTCCGCGGGCGCAAAGTCGAGTGTCAGGGGGAGGAGCAAGCGCTGCGCCGGCGCGCCGTCGCCGGAGAGCTGGCGCATCACATCTTCGTAGAGCACGCGCTCGTGGGCGGAATGCTGGTCGACGATGCTGACGGCCTGGCCGGCTTGAAACACGATGTAGGTATCGAAGAGCTGGAGGACAGGAGCCTGGATCCGGGAGTCGGGCGCCTGGGCCGATTGGAACAGTTCGAGTGGCACTCCTGTCGGTAGAACGCCCTCCAGACCCGACCAGACTCCAGACTCCTGACTCCTGACTCCCAGAGGCACAGCCGCGTCCAGCGGCGCCAGCGCCTCTCTCACGGCTTCCTCAACTACTCTTTCAACGAAGAACTTGTCCCGAAACCGCGCCTCGAGCTTTGCGGGATGCACGTTCACATCCACCGCGTCGCCCGGCAGATCGAGAAACAGCAGCAGCGAGGGCCGGTCACCCGGCGCAATCGTCGAGCGATAGCCTGCTTCCGCCGCCCGCAAGGTGAACGGGTCGCGAATCGGCCGGCCGCGCACGAAGACGTAGCCCTTGCGGCCAGCGGGACGTGCCTGCGCCGGTCGTTGCACGAGCCCCGTCACTTCCAGCGGCCCCGCGCGATGCGAGACCGCCACCAGCGTGTCGGCCAGCTCGCCACCCCACAACGCCCGCACGCGATCGATCAAGCGAGTGGCCGGTGGACAGTCGAGCAAGACGCGACCGTCGCTCGTCAGCGAGTACGCGACGTCGGGGCGCGTCAGGGCGAGCACGGTGAGCGCCTCGACTGCGGCGCGGGTCTCGGTCGCGGTGGCGCGCAAGAATTTTCGCCGCGCGGGTGTGTTGTAGAACAGGCCGCGGACCGTGACGGTCGTGCCCCGCTGGCGCGCGGATTCGTCTTCGCCATCCAGCTTGCCGCCGATCAACCGGAGGCGCGTCGCTCCACCGTCGGCGTCGTTGCTCGTTTCCAGCTCGACGCGCGAGACGGAGGCGATGGCCGGAAGCGCCTCGCCGCGGAAGCCGAACGTCGCGACGCCGATCAGATCGGTCGCCGTTCGGATCTTGCTGGTGGCGTGGCGCTGCAGCGCGAGCCGCGCGTCCTCGCGGTCCATGCCCGCGCCGTCGTCGCTGACGCGAATCAGCGTCTTGCCGCCGTCCTCCAGGTCCACGCGCACCGCCTGCGCGCCGGCATCGAGCGCGTTCTCGACCAGCTCCTTGACCACAGATGCGGGGCGCTCGACGACTTCGCCAGCCGCGATCTGATCCGCAACGTGCCCTGCCAGCAACTGGACGCGCGCGCGGGCGACGACGCTCACAATCCGATGATTTCCTCTCCGAGCACCCAGCCGTGAATTCCGTCCGAGCGATAGACTTCCCGCCAGGGACCATAGCTCCGGTCCACGAGGAACGCACCACCGGCCGGGACTGTCGCCGCGGCGCTCGCCGCACCGTACGGCGCTGCTCGGACCGGCGCCGCGTCCACGGCGACCACGGCGACAGGCCGGTTTCGCCGCTGCCACTCTGTCGCCCCGAGGACCGTGGCCGCCGCTGCGACGGCGCCGATCAGCACGAGCGGCACGCGGCGGCGGGCACCCGCGGCAACGGCGAGCCACAGAACCACCCAACTCGCCGCGCCCAGCAATCCCCATTCGATCGGTGTGGCCCAGCCGACGCGGAGGAGCTGCTCGGTCACAGGATCCGGTGCCGGCAGCAGCCGCAGCGCTCGGCGAATCGTCTCATTGCGCGGCGCCAGTCGCGCCGCACGAATCCATGCCGCCGTGGCCTTGCCGTCCGCCCCCGCGCGATACAGCGTGGCGCCGAGATTGTACCAGTGCGCTGGATCACGCGGGTCGCGCGTGGCGCGCGCGGCGAACGAGTCGGCCGCGGCCCGCAGGGCCCCGGCCTCGAATAATGCCTCCGCGCTGGCGGTCTGCTGCGATTCGACCCGTGGAACGAAAACCAGCAGCAGCAGCAGCCCCGTAGTCACGAGCGGGTGCGGTCGCCTGGTCCCACCCCCCGTTGGTCCGTCCGCGCCCAGGACGCGCAGCACCTGTTGGATCTCGGCCGCGAGCTCGGCCGCGTCGCCCAAGCCACGAGGCCCATAGCGCGCGGCACGCAGCCGGTCGCGCAGCCGTTTGACGTGATCGGCAACGGCGCTATCGACGCCGGCGGCGCGTAACGCTTGCGCCAAGCCATCCCCATCGCGCGCGAACGGATCTGAGACATGACTCGCGAGCACCGCAAGAAACTCACGCTCAACGCGACCCAGCGGCGTCAACTCCGGTCCGACAGTCGTCGCGATGGACGGCGTGCCTGCCGTCCGCGAGCGGCGCCGCACCATCCACGCGAACAGCGGCGGCACAAACAGCACCAGTAGCCAGCCTTCCCACCCGAGGCGCCGGCCCAGGCGTTCGCTGGAAAGCTCGCCGCGGGCCGGCAGCAGCGGTGGAAGCACCCGCGCGGCACGCGGCTCGGCCCCAGGCGCGACGGCGAGCGCTTGGGGCGACGATGTCGCCGTCTCGTAGCGCCCGGTTGTGGCATTGAAGTAGGGGTACCGCACTTCGGGCAACTTGAAGTTGCCGGCGGAATCCGGCACGGCCAGGAAGTGGAATGTCTTGCCACCGGCGACCCGCCCAGCCACCGGCGCGACACGGACCTCGGTCTGCGCCGGGTAGACGCGAAACCCGGTGGGCCAGCGCAGCGCGGGCTCGGGCCAGAGCGCCACGTTGCCGATGCCGGTGACCGTGACCGACGCTTCGACCGGCTCGCCAACACGCGTCGTCGCGGGATCCACCTGCAGCTCGAGACTCAGACGTTCGCCGACGACGTTCGTCGCCGGGGTGCTAGGGGGCAGCGGCAGGACCGTAATGGCAATTGAATCACTGCGGAGCGCGTACCGCTCCTCACGACTGAAGAACGAGAACGTCACGGGAAGCGCGTATTCGACGGAGGCCGGCGGGATAATCAATCGGCCAGGCGTAAGTGGGAACACGACCTGATGTGCAATGAACAGATCCAGCCAGCGACCGCTCACCTGTCGTGAGAGCGCAACGCCAGATGAGGTGGCGGCCGGATATGCCCATACGCCTTCCGGCGTGACGAGCGTCAGGAAGGGCGGGCGGCGCATGCGCTGACCCAAGTCACGTGGGATCCAGGCGGCGGCAATCACATCGACCTGCTGACCGGCGAACACCGTGTCGCTCGGCACGAGCATGGTGAGCGCGACGCGATCGGCGCGCCGCGAGACGGGCGCGCGCGTGGTTTCGAGCAGCGAGCGGGCCAGCGGGCTCAGCGTCAGCGCGGTGCGATCGGCGGCACTGTCCACGGTGACGAGAATCGGATCGGTCGATACGATGCTGCCCCCTTGCCGGGCCCGCACCGGACCGATGAGAAGCGCGCCAGGCTGCTGCGCACGCAGCTGCAGCTCGCGGACGGTCGTCCGCGTAGATCCGGAGGGGCCGTTGATCGCGACTTCCGTCATATCGCGGGAGCCCACGATTGCGAATCCGTTCATTGAAGGAAGCACGATCTCGACGGCATCGGCGGAGCGCGTGCGCGCGCGCACCGTCAGCGTCAGTTCTTCGCCGACGCGCAGCTGCGTGCGATCGACGCTGGCGGTGACTTCGGCCCCTTGTAAAAGGGCCAGGACAGCGACCAGCGAAAGCGTCACCAGTCCTTCACTCCCGCGGGCGCGGCGCGCCGCGTGCGACCGGTGCGATCACGCCGCGTGCGCAGCTCTTCCTGCCCGATCGACTGCAGCACCTGATCCGCTTGCGACTCGCTCATGCCGCTTCCGCCACTCGGCGGCGGTGGCGGCGGTTGGGCCGCTCCGCCTCCCCCACCACCAGACGGCGGAGGTGGAGGATTGGGCGTGTTCTGTCCGCCGCCGCCACGCAGCCGATTGACGAGCTCGAGGTTCCATTTGGCGCGGATGTGGTGCGGCTGCAGTAGTAACGCCTCGCGATAGGCACGCTCGGCGTCCGCCAGATGCGCCTCGCGATTGACGCTGTCCGCCTTCGCTTCGCGCAACCCGAGGAGACCAAGATTGTACAGCGCCCGGAACCGCAGGTCGGGATCGAGTGAGGAGGCCGCGCGGGCAAGCGCCGCGCGCGCCAGCGCCGGATCGCCCGCGGCGAGTGCCGCGGTGCCGGTGTTGTACCATGCCGTGTCATCGTCCCCGTGTGACTTCAGCTCGGCCAAGTACGCCGCGGCCGCGGCGCGCGAGTCCCCCTTGTCCCACGCTTTCTCGGCGGGCGAGCGCGGCCGCTGCGCGTGCAGCGCAGGCACGACGCACAGCAACAGACCAATCAGCGCGGCGGTGCGTCGGGTGAACGTCTGGGCAGCCAGCACTAGACCGGCCAGGAGCAGTGGAATCCAGGCGCGCGGCCGGCCGTGTTGCGTGCGACTCTCAGTCGCCGTGGCCCGCTTGTAGGAGGCGACGAGATCACGCACAGCACCGGCCTGATCCGGCAGCTCCGCCGCGACAATCGTTCCCTGCGCCGCGTCCGCGATCGCACCCAGCAGATCGTCGCGCCGGCTCGTGAGGATCTGATTCCCGGATTCGTCCTGCTGCCACGAGACCAGCGTGCCCCGATCGTCGCGCACCGGGATTCTTGTCGGCTGCTTTCCGCCTTCCGCCACCAGGATCAAATGAATGCCGAGTCCCGCGAGCCGGCGCGCTTCCTGAACCGCCTGCTCCAGCGAGTCGTGCGCTTCGCCATCGGTAAACATCACGAGCACGCGATCGGCGATTTCGGGACTGGCATGCAGGAGATCGATCCCCTGAGCCAGCGCCGGTGCCAGCGACGTCCCGCCTTCGGACGCGACATCCGGATCCAGGGCATCGAGATACAGTGTCAATGCCGAGCCATCGACCGACAGGGGCGAGAGGATGTAGCTTGTGCCCGCGAAGGCGGAGAGCCCAAGGCGATCGCCGTCGAGGTCCTGCACGAGGCGGCGCGCCTCGCGCAGCGCCCGCCGCAAGCGGCTGGGCTTGACGTCTTCCGCCAGCATCGAGCGCGAAATGTCGATCGCGAGCACGAGGTTGAGCCCGCGCGTCTCGGTGACGATCCGCTCTTCGCCCCAACGTGGTCCCGACAGGGCGACGGCGGCGAGCCCCGCGGCCAGGCCCAGGGCGGGAGCGCCGAATTGACCCGCCGAGCGCGCGATGCGGGCCGTTGCCTCCGACCAGGCCGCCGCGCGCCGCAGCCGTATGCGGCGCGCCCACGCCCCCGCCGACCACACCGCGGCGGCGACCACGGGGGCGAGTGCCACGACGACCGGCGCGTCGAACGTGATCACGGGACCCGCACCGCGAAGGTGCCGGCGAGCACCAGCTCGAGCGCAAGCGCCAGCAGCCCAATGCCGAGCGGCCAGCGATAGGCTTCCTCGTAGCGATGGTAGACGAGATGCTGCACCGGCGTCTTCTCGAGGCGATTGATCTCGCTGAAAATGTTCGAGAGCGACGCCGCGTCGGTCGCGCGGAAATAGCGGCCGCCGGTCGTATGCGCGACTTCATCGAGCAGCTGCTCGTCGATTTTCACCGGCATCGTCTCATACCGCAGACCGAGCGGCCCCTGCCCCGTCGGCACGGGCGCCTCACCCTGCGTGCCGACGCCAATCGTGTAGATCTTGATGCCGAATGCCGCCGCGGCCTGCGCCGCGGTGCGCGGATCGACCGTGCCCTTGTTGTTCTCCCCATCCGTGAGCAGCACTACGACCTTGCTCTTCCCCGGGGCGCGGCGTAACCGGTTCGCGCTCGTGGCGATCGCGGTGCCGATCGCCGTCCCATCCTCCAGAATGCCCACGCGCAGCTGACGAATCGCTTCCTCCAGCACCTCGTAATCCGTCGTGATGGGCACCTGCGTCAACGCCTGCCCGGCAAAAGCGACGAGCCCGATCCGATCCGACGACCGCGCGCGCACGAATTCGGTCGCCGTGCGCCGCGCGACATCGAGCCGGTTGGCAGGCGAGAAGTCTTCCGCCAGCATGCTGCTGGAGATATCGACCGCCAGCACGATCGAGATCCCCTCGCTGCGCAGCTCCGCGCGCGCCGAGCCGAGACGCAGACCGGCCGCGGCGACGATCCACGCGGCGAGGCAGAGCGATCGCAGCGAGACCGGCAGGCGTGCGATCCACAACCGCTCCACCGGTCCGAACGCCGGCCGGACATCGCTCATCGGCGCGCCCGCGAGCTTCGCGAGCCGCCGGCGCCGCCACGACCACCACAGCGGGAGCGCCGCGAGCAGCAACAGCAGCAGCGGTCGCCCGAAGCTCATGCCGACGATCCGTTCGAGCCGAATTCGCGCGCGAGGGCAAGGGCGCGCGCGGCGAGTGGCGCGATGTCCACTCCGTGGGCTGTCGCAAACGCGACCTGATCGAGCGCCTGCAGCAGCTCACGCAGGTCGCGCAGCGGCGCGTTCGGCCGGGCCCGTTCGACGGCTTCCAAGCATTCCGTCGTGCTGAGCGCCTCGTGCGCATCGGGAATCGCGCGCGCCACCGCTCGCCGCAGACGCTGGGTCGCGCGCGCCGCCACCGCCTTCGGCTCACCGGCAGAGAGCCAGCGCGTGTCCGGGACCTCCCCATCGACCACGAGCCCCGCTAGGGCACTGGTCGCGATGACGCGTGGGCCGCGGCGTCGCCAGACAATCAGGAGCAGCAGCGCACCGCCGGCGACAATCACCCCCACAAAAGCGGGAATCGGGCTGGTTCGCGCAAGCCGGAGCGGTCCGACGGCGGGTTGCGGTGCGGGCGCCTTCACGCTGTCCGGGATCACACTCGCGACATGGAACGCGGCCGTACCGCCCGGCAGGGAGTCCGCCGTACCATCAGGACCCAGTCGCCAGATCGGCGGCATGTCGAGCGTGATCTCGCCCGGCCTCCACGCCACCACCGTATAGCGCACGACCCAGTAGCCGGCAGCCGTGGCGACCACCACCGGATCGCCGAGCGGCTCGGCAACCATGCTGGAGGCGAGCTTGGCCGTGCGCACGCGCCAACCGGCGGGCGCGGGCAATGTGCGCTCGAGCCGGATCGTATCACCGACCGTCGTCCGGCTCGGCGAGGCGGTCCAGCCATCGCCTTGCAGCAGCAGCACGACGACGGTCAGAGCGATCATCGGCTCAAGCGCTTTGCGCGCTCAGCGAAGGCACGCCGCAGCGGCACACCGTACGGGACGGTCGTGGAGAGCGAGACCCGATCCACCCCGGCCTGCACGAGCTTCCGGCTGCGCTCCTGCTGCATCGCTTCAGCCGCGACGCGAATCCGCGTCCGCGTCGGCGCGTGGCTCGTGTCCACGAGCAAGCGCTGCCCCGTCTCCGCGTCTTCGAGCTCGACCCACCCCGCGTCCGGGAGATCGTACTCGCGCGGATCGTCGATGGTGATCGCCACCACTTCGTGGCGCGCGGCGAGTTGACTGAGCGGGACTTCCCACTCTGCCGCCCTGAAGTCCGAGAGGACGACGATGATCGCCCGGTGCCGCAGCAACTTCGCCGCATACGTCAGCGCTCCACCGAGGTTCGTGCCCCGGCCGCGTGGAGCGAACGCCACGAGGTCGCGGATGACCCGGAGCGCGTGCGCGCGGCCCTTCGCGGGTCGCACCACGTATTCCGGTGTGTCGGCGAAGAGCAGCGCGCCGACGCGGTCGTTGTGTCGCGCGGCGGCGAGCGCCAACACCGCGGCGACCTCTACTGCCAGGCCGGCTTTCGTGTAGGGGCGTCCGAAGTGCAGCGAACCGGACTGGTCCACCACCAGCAGGAGTGTGAGCTCGCGCTCCTCCATGAACGTCTTGACGAAGGGATGTCCCATCCGTGCGGAGACGTTCCAGTCGATTGCCCGGAAGTCGTCGCCCTGCTGGTAGGCGCGGACCTCCGCGAACTCGATGCCCTGACCACGGAAGACCGACCGGTATTCGCCCGTGAACAGCGTGTTGACCAGGCTGCGGGCGCGAAGCTCGATCCCCTTGACGTGCCGCAAAACTTCCGCGGTCACGGCCCGCCGGCGCACCCGGTGGGCTGGAGTCCCGCCGCGCCGACGATCCTTGCCCTCGAATGTCACGGCACTCCCACGGCCTCCAGGATCTTCGCGATGACCTGGTCGGCGGTCATGTCTTCCGCTTCGGCCTCGAAGGTGAGCAGCACGCGATGCCGCAGCACGTCGAAGGCCATCGCCTTCACGTCTTCCGGCACGACGAACGCGCGCCCGCGGAGATAGGCGTGCGCGCGGGCAGCCTGGGCGAGATAGATGGAGGCGCGCGGCGACGCCCCGAACGCGATCAGCGGCTTGAGCTCGGGCAAGCCGACGGCCTGCGGCTCGCGCGTGGCCCGCACGGCATCCACGATGTAGTCGACCACCTTCTGATCCATGAACAGCTCGGCGATCGCGCTCCGCGCCGCGAGGATCTCCTCCGCCTCCGCAATCCGCTGGACTTCGATGGGCCGTCCCGATGCCATCCTGCCGACGATCTCCTTCTCGGCGTCGCGCGTCGGATAGCCGACACGCACCTTCAGCATGAAGCGGTCGAGCTGCGCTTCCGGGAGTGGATACGTCCCTTCGTGCTCGATCGGGTTTTGCGTCGCGAGCACAAGGAACGGCTCGCCGAGGTAGAAGGTCTCGCCGCCGATCGTGACCTGTTTCTCCTGCATCGCCTCGAGCAGCGCCGACTGCACCTTCGCAGGCGCGCGATTGATTTCGTCGGCGAGCACGAGGTTGGCAAAGAGCGGACCCTTCTTGGGATAGAACTCCTGCGAGCGCTGATCGAACACCATCGTGCCGATCACGTCCGCCGGCAGCAGATCGGGCGTGAACTGAATCCGGGAGAAGCTGATGCGCAGGCATTCGGCGACCGTTCGCACCGCCAGCGTCTTGGCCAGACCCGGCACGCCCTCGAGTAGAATGTGTCCCCCGGTGAGCAGCCCGATCAGCAGCCGCTCCACCATGACCTCCTGCCCCACCACGCGCTTCGCGACTTCGCGCGTGATAGTCTGCGCCAACACCGCGTCGGTCGTTTTCGCCGTGCGTGTAGTCATCGGAGCGACGCCTCCGCGGCGCGCTTCACCGTCGGTTCCTTGTCCCGCGCGTAGAGCTCGAGCAACGCTTTTGCCTCCATTCGATCCAGTCGCGCCAGTCCTTCGATCGCGGCCGCGCGCACGAACGGCGTGCGGCGTGGTCTTCCACCGGGCTCGGCGTACTTCGCCAGCACTTCCAGCGCCTCCTTGGCGCCGAGCTGGCCGATCGCCTTCAGCAACGCAGCCAATACCCCTTCGTCCTTTTCCTGCTCCAAACGGCGCACCAGCACCGTCGTCGCCCCCACGTCGCCGGCAGCCGCAATCGCGCGCGCCGCGGCGGTGCGGACCAGCACCGATTCGTCTTTCAGCGCGGGCATCGCGGGTCGCGCGATCTCCCGCCCTCCCAGCTCGGCCAGACCAAGCAGCGCCGCTTCGCGCACGCGCTCATCGGCGTGCCGCGTCAGTCCGACGAGCGATTCGGTGACCGCCGGGCTCCCGCTCAACCCTAAGAACTCCGCCGCCGCCGCGACCACCTCGGGAACTTTGCTCGCAATGCGGCTCTGCAAGAGCTCTATGCTGCGCTCGCCGGCCGCGCGCACGGCGGCGCGATACGCTTCCCGCAGCTCCGGCGCCACGTGCAGGTACGCGTCCACCACGAGACCGGCGGAGACGGCGCCCAGCGCGCCGACCGCGTTCACGAGATGCGCGCGCTCAGCAGGCGGGACCCGGGGCTCGCCCAGCCGCGCCACCATACGCTCCACAATAGCTTCGTCCGCAAGCGCGCCCGCCACCTCCCCGATGGCTTCCTGAATCTCGGGATCCTGAATCTTGCTAAGTGAACGGTCGAGTCCGGCAACGACTTCCGCTACCGCACCAATGTCGCGTAATGCAATCACGTCCGGGGTGAGACGTCGCAGTTTCTCGATGATTGTGCGCTGATCTTCCGGCCGTGAGGCAGCTTGCAACGCGATAACCGCACGCCGTGCTTCTACATCGGCCGGCAGCACATCCGGCCGGAACGCCCCGGTCTGTCGCGCCGGCGCCACCGTTTCGGACCGCGGCGGCGGCGCGGCGGCGACGAAGACGGGCGCCGATGGGACGACGGTTGGTGGAGGTTCTGGAGGTGCGGGGGAAGGTTGCGGAGGCGGTGCAGCTGGTGGAGCTGCGGCTGGTGGCGCTTCACCGAGCACGCGCGACGCCGACAGCCGCTGGCTCGCGCGACGTCCCAACAACACGGCGATGCGGCCCAGGATGGCGTCGTCAGGCGCGACGGTGCCGACGGCGACGCCGAACAGCCCGAGCCACTGCTCCGCGGTGACGCCGGGATTGATCTGAATCGCGCGCACGCCGCGCGCGAACAAGAGTCCCGCGATCTCAGCCACCTGCGTGTTGCGTGGCAGCAGGTGTTGGCCGTGCCAGTGCAGTCCCGTCGCGCCGATCTTCCACTCGACTGTCCCGAGCGCGGCGAGCGCCGGCAAGCAGGAGCTGATCTGGCGCATGGCTTCCAGCACCGCCGGGTGCGACGGCGGATACAGGCGCGTCAGCCGGAACGTCGTGCCGATCGCGCCGAGCGCGCGGTCCACTGCTCCCGTGTCAATCGCCATCAGCGCTTGATACGCGTCCCCTTGTCCTCGACCGTAAACACCCATGTTGCGAAGCGCGAGGGCTCGATCGGATCATCAGGCTCGATCGCGTTCCACTCCACGTCGCTGCCGGAGCTTTGGGGTCCGGCGGCGCGCGCGTCCGCATGCTGCACCATCGCGCCCGCCCGTTTAATCCACACGCCAAACTGCTCGGGACGCAGGTCGACCCACCCGCGCGGCGCGGCACTCAGCAGATCACCGGCCCCGCCGCCCCCGCCCCCCCGGCCCGCCTCTGGCGGCACGACGACACTACTGCCACGGTAGAGAGTCTTGCCGTCCGGCGCCACGATCGGCAACCCGACCGAGATAATCTGTTGCCGCAGCGCGGCGTCCGTGGCGAGCAGGCGCCACGCAGCCTCCGCGAGTACCAGGCGGCGGGGCGGCGGTGTCGCCGCCAGCACCCGGCGCGCGACGGCGTGGCCGACGAGGCCACTCCCGCCCAGCAACATTACCGTCCGGTCAGCGAGATCCATGCAGTCGCTCAATCGCTCCGATCTCTTGCCGGGTGAGCTCGCGCCAATGACCCTCCGCCAGCTTCCCGAGGCGGACCGGGCCATAGGCCACACGATGCAACCATTCGACCTTGAGCCCCAACGCTTCCGCGATGCGGCGCACAATCCGCTGCCGGCCCTCGGCGAGTGTCAGCTCGATCTCGACTGACTTGCCTGCCGGGCGAACACGGGAGGTGAGGATACGCACCGCGCGCCCTTCGATCACGATGCGTTGCGCCAGCGCACGTCGAATCGGGTCCGTCCCCCCGCCCCCCCCGCCCCCCGCGGCGCCGTGCACCGCGAGCCAATACGTGCGCGGCACTTCGTAGCGTGGATGCATGAGCCGGTGCGCCGCGGTTCCATCCGTCGTCAGGAGCAGCAGCCCTGAGGTCATCACGTCCAGCCGTCCAACGTACGTGAGGCCGGGAATCTTCGGGAGCAACCCGAAGACCGTGCGGCGCCCCTCAGGGTCGGAGCGGCTGACCACGTAGCCGATCGGCTTATTGAGCGCGAGCCAGGCGGTGCGCGTCGCGCTCCGTACCGCTCGGCCGTCGACCGTGATTTTCTGCGCGCCTGGATCGACGCTCATCCCGATCGTCGCCGGTCCGCCGTCCACGCGCACGCGACCGGCGCGGATCAAGTCTTCCGCCTTGCGGCGTGACGCGACGCCCGCGCGCGCCAGGGCGCGCTGCAGGCGCATGACGGTCATTCGGGCTCGTCGACGGGGGTGGGACGCCGGAGGGCCACGGTCAGCTCTTCGAGCCGCGGCAAATCCTCCAGGTTCTTCAAGCCGAGAATCTCCAGGAATGAGGGCGTGGTGCCATACAGCAGCGGGCGGCCCAGACCTGCGCCGCGTGTCACGACCTCGATGAGACCGCGCTCGAGCAGCTTGTCGATGACCGCCCCCGAGTCCACCCCGCGGATCTCGTCCACCTCCAGCCGCCCCACCGGCTGGCGATAGGCAATGATCGCCAGCGTTTCGAGCGCGGCCGGTGACAAACGGCGCGGCCGCAGCGCAAACTGCGCACGCTCGATGGTCTCGGCGTATTCGCGGCGCGTAAGGAACTGCCACCCCTCCGCGATCTCGACGAGCTCGACGCCGTGCTCCTCACCGTACATCGATCGGATTTCGTCGATGGCAGCACGCACTGCGATTTCTCCCGCGCCCTGGTCGAGCGACGCGAGCTCTTCGAGCGTCAGCGGGCGCGACGCCGCAAACAGCGCGGCTTCAAGCAGCTTCGCGAGGGGGCTGGGGGGCCGCACGGGTGATGACTATCGGGCCGAAGGGTTCGGGTTGCGAGAGCGTCAGCGCGCTGCGCTTGGCCAGCTCGAGGAGGGCGATGAACGCCGATAGTACGTCGACGATCGTGGCGCCCCGGCCCACGATGTCGGACCAGCCGAACTGCTCGCGCGCCGCCAGGAGCGCGTTGATCCGGGCGGTCGCCCCTTCGACGTCGAGCGGGCGCGGCACCACGCGGTGGAGCATCGGTTCTGGGATGAGCGCGATGACGCGCTCTGCGGCGGCGAGCAGATCGTTGAGGTCGATCTGGAGCGGTGCGGGCGGCGCATCCGGCGGCGGTGCCTCATAGCCGCGGCCAAGACGCTCAGCGCGAACGTCCGCGGCATGTCCCAGCCAGTCCACGAGCTCACGGATCTGCTGGTATTCCAGCAGCCGGCGGATCAGCTCGGCCCGCGGATCTTCCCATTCGTCATCGCCGAGCCGGCGCGGCAGCAGCAGTTGCGCCTTGATGCGCAAGAGGCGCGCGGCCATTTCGAGATAATCGGCGGCCTGGTTGAGTCCGAGCTCGTTGATCACTGAGAGGAACTGGTCGGCGATCTTGGCGATTGGCAGATCGGTGATGTCGACTTCGTCTTCGCGGATGAGATGCAGCAGCAAGTCGAGCGGACCGGAGAACTTCTCCAGCTCGACGACGAAACCGCTGTTGCCCGGATCGCGGAGAATCGGATGGCTCATGAGGACGGTAAGCCGCCGGGCAGTGCGACGGGGATCACCAGCCCGAGAGCAAGCCGCATGAGCTGCACAGCGGGCCAGAGAAAGAACTGGACCACCCCTGGCAACAGATAGCTGACTACGAAGATGGGGAGAAAGCCAAAACGCTGAAGTTGTCGATACTGCATCCCGGCACCTGGCGGCAATATGTGATAAAACACGTGGCTGCCGTCGAGAGGGGGAATCGGAATAATGTTGAAGAATGCTAACACGAGATTCCACCACATACCGTAGTAAGTCATCCGCTGAAGAATCTCGAGCGTGGGCTTGAGCGCAGGGATCGCTTCGGCAATTGTCCCCACAGTCGCAAATAGCGCCGTAAAGATCATGAACAACACCAGATTCACCGCGATTCCCGCCAGGGAGACGATGACATCGCCCTTTACATAGTTTCGATAATTCCGTGGGTTCACAGGTACCGGCTTAGCGCCCCCGAACGTGTATGCGCCGTGCGACTGATACCACAACAACACCGGCAGGAGAATCGTCATGAAGGGGTCGATGTGCTTCAGGGGATTGAGCGTCAACCGCCCGAGCATGTAGGCGGTTGAATCGCCCTGCCGATAGGCGGCCTCGGCGTGAGCGTATTCGTGAGCTACCATTGAAAACAGCAAGACCGGGGCCCAGAGCAGAATATCGACCGAGATAGCGTTGACTCGGGTAGGTGACGGCCAAAGATATGTATACGCTTGACCCGACGCAACTTACCGTCTACTTTCCGCGCCATGCCGAAGATCAAATCCGCGAAGAAAGCGATGCGCCAGGCGCGCACGCGCACCATCCGCAACCGCGCCCAACGCTCGTCGCTGCGCACCGCGCTGAAGCACGTGCGCGCCGCCGCCACCGCCGACGCTGCCGCGGCGGCGTACGCCCTCGCCGCCAGTGTCCTCGATCGCGCCGCGCGCAAAGGACTCATCCACAAAAACAACGCCGCGCGGCAGAAGTCCCGCCTCGCGGCGCTCGTGAAAAGGCTGAGGGAAAAAGCGTCGGCATAGGGCTACATCGCGGCCAGCTCTGCGCCGCAGTTTTCGCAGTACCATTCCGTCGCCAGATTCATCGTCCCGCATTCGCGGCACTTGAGCGTCTTCTCGACGGGCGCGTCTTCGTCGACCGGGGCGTGGGGTGTGGCATCCTGCGGATCGTCGACCTGATATTGCGCGCCGCTCGCCCGTCGCGGCGACGGCGCGTTCTTGTCGTCTTCCGTCACCGACTTGAGGAACGCGAGTTCGTCCATCGGTGTCTTGCGCTTCTCGGATTTGGGCGGCGGCGAAGGGGTGAGCGTGAGCTCCGCTGCCACGCCCCGGGAGGGGAGCGTCGGTTTGGCTTTCACGAGCGCGTCGAGCTCCTCGAGCCGTGTAATGTCGCGCTCCACATCCAGCAGCTCGTCGCGAACCGCACCGAGGTCCGCGAGCGCGTCCTTGTGGACCTGCGCCCACTGCGTTTCGTCGTATTCGCCGACCTCATGCCGCAGCTCCGTCTCCGCCAGGCGCTCGGCGGCCGCCTTTTCTTTTTTCTGGAGCTCGAGCAGCATTTCCTTCCGCTGGGCGATCAGCTGGCGTGCGGCATCGGCGTGGGCTCTCAGCTCTTCAGTGACCGCCTTGAGTCGCGCCTCGTAATCGGCTTTCACGCGCGTACGGACGTGCTCGGGTGCCGCGTCGGCCGTCGCCTTGATGCGCGCAAGCCACGCCTCGTACTGGCGGCGCTCTTCCAACAGCCGCTGAATCGCCGCGGCACTCTTGGACGGTCCCTTAGGCATCCTTCTCCCGCTGCACTTGGGCGCGCAGAGCTTCGAGTCTCTCGACGGACTGCGCGGTCAGGGGTTTCGGCTCTCCGATCGCGCGCGCCGCGGCGATGATGCGCGCCGCGTGCTCGAGACTCTCCATCCGAATCCAGGCCTCGTCGAGCGTCTTGCCCATCGTCACGGCACCATGATTCGCCAGCAGCAGCGCCTGGTGACGTGTGGCTGCGATGTATGGGACCATGCGATCGCCAAGCTCCGGCGTACCTGGCATCCCGAAGGGCACGAGCGGCACCGGTCCCACCACGAAGATAAGCTCCGGCAACAAATTGCCCGGAATCTCTTCGCCCGCAACGGCAAATCCTGTAGCCACAGGCGGATGCGCGTGCACCACGGCATGCACGTCCGGGCGATGGCGCAGGATACGCAGGTGTAAGTCCAACTCGCTGGTAGGCTTGCGAGTGCCGCGCTTGCGCGGCTTCCCGGCGAGATCGACCTCGACCATGTCGGCCGGCTTGAGCAGCGATTTGATGAATCCGCTCGGCGTGACGAGGACGCGATCGGCGCCCAGACGCACCGACAGATTCCCGTCCCGCCCCGCAATCAGTCCCTGCGCTGCCAGCTGCCGGCAGCACAGCGCCATGCGCCGGGCTACCGCACTCGCGTTCACAGCTCGTGGGCGATCGTGCCGGCGACGATGGTGAGGACCGCGCGTCCCGTCAGTGCGCGACCGGTGAATGGGGTGTTGCGGCTCTTGGAATGAAATGCGGCCGGGTCGACGGACCACTTCGCCGCGGTATCGAAGACAGCAACGTCCGCGACCGAGCCTGGCGCGAGGGTGCCACCGGGCAAGTGAAAGGCGCGCGCCGCATCCGTGCTCATGCGGCGAATCAGCTCGGGCAGCGTGAACAGGCCGCTCTCCACCAGCTCCGTATGCGCCACGCCGAACGCGGTTTCGAGGCCCACGACCCCGAACGGCGCATCGTCGAAGGCGGCCTCTTTTTCGTCGTACGCGTGGGGCGCGTGATCGGAGGCGATGCAGTCGATCACGCCCTCCTTGAGCGCGCCGCGGAGGGCGGCGACGTCGGCGGCCTCGCGAAGCGGCGGGTTCATCTTGGCATGCGTATCGTACTCCTCACACGCGTAATCCGTGAGCGTCAGGTGATGCGGCGTCACTTCGGCCGTCACGCGGATGCCGCGCTCCTTCGCCTCGCGAATGATTGCCACCGAGCCGCGGCAGGAAATGTGGCACAGATGCACGTGCCCGCCGGTCAGCTCGGCCAGGACGACATCGCGCGCCACCATGATCTCTTCGGCGGCCGACGGAATCCCCTTGAGACCGAGGCGCGTGGAGACCAGGCCCTCGTGCATGACACCGCCGGCCGCCAACGTCGGGTCTTCGCAGTGATCGGCGACCGGGACATTGAACGTGCGGGCGTACTCGAGCGCCGTCCGCATGAGATGGCTCGAGACGACCGGCTTGCCGTCGTCGGAGACCGCGACGGCGCCGGCACTCACCATCTCCCCGAACTCCGCCAGTCGTTCGCCTTTCTGGCCGATCGAGACGGCGCCGATCGGATGCACGCACGCGAGGCCGGCAAGACCGGACTGCCGCACGATGAAGCCGACCGCCGCTTGATTGTCGGTCACGGGATCGGTGTTGGGCATCGCGCAGATTGCGGTGAACCCGCCCGCGGCAGCCGCACGCGCGCCGCTCGCGACCGTCTCTTCGTCTTCATTGCCCGGCTCGCGCAGATGGACGTGGAGGTCCACGAGACCCGGTGCGACGACCTTGCCTTTCACATTGCGGACGACGGCACCATCTGGCGCCGTGAGGCTTCGCCCGACCGCCGTGATCTTGCCGTCCTGAATGAGCACATCGGCGGGATCATCCAGGTCGCGGCTCGGATCGATGACGCGACCGCCCTGCAATAGGATGGGCCGGCTCACTCCGTCCCTCGCTTCGCGGCATCCGCGAGCTCGGCGCGGCCGCCGGCGAGCAGGTACAGCACCGCCATCCGCACCGCGACGCCGTTGGTGACTTGATCGAGGATGATGCTGTGCGGCCCGTCAGCCACGCGTGAGTCGATCTCGACGCCGCGATTCATCGGTCCGGGGTGCATGATCGTGATCGGTTTTGGTGAGCGCTCGAGCCGCTCCTGTGTCACACCGAAGACGCGGTAGTACTCGCGCAAACTCGGGATGAATCCCGTCTCCATGCGCTCGAGCTGAAGGCGCAAGACGTTGAGCACGTCCGCTCCCCACTCGATTGCCGCTTCGACGCGCCCGAACACGCGCACGCCCAGCTCTTCGATCCCCCGCGGCATCAGCGTCCAGGGGCCGCAGACGGCGACTTCGGCGCCGAGCTTCGTGAGCCCCCAGAGGTTCGAGCGCGCGACACGGGAGTGCAGCACATCGCCGACCAGGCAGACCTTGAGACCGGCGATCTTGCCGTGCTTGTCGCGGATCGTCAGCAGATCGAGCAGCGCCTGGGTCGGATGCTCGTGCTTGCCGTCGCCGGCGTTGATGACGTTCGACGCGATGCGATCGCCGAGGAACTCCGCCGCGCCCGAGGAGGGATGGCGGATCACGACCATATCGATGCGCATCGCCTCGAGGTTCCGCGCCGTATCGACCAGGGTCTCGCCCTTCGAGACGGAGGAGCCAGTCGCCGCCACGTTGACGGTATCGGCCGACAGCCGCTTCTCGGCGAATTCGAACGAGACGCGCGTGCGGGTAGAGGCTTCGAAGAACAGGTTGACGATCGTCTTGCCGCGGAGCGCCGGAACTTTCTTGATGGGGCGCTCGGACACTTCCTTGAATGGCTCGGCAGTGTCGAGAATGAGCCGGATCTGCTCCGGCGTCATGTGCTCGAGCCCCGTGAGATCCTTGCCGAGAATCGAACTGGTCATTGGATCAAGTCCACCTCGTCCCGGCCGTCCAGCTCTTCGACCTGCACGTCGACGCGATCCCCGCTCCTCGTCTTGACCGACTTCCCGATGATATCGGCCTGAATCGGAAGTTCGCGACCGCCCCGGTCCACCAGCACGCACAGCGAGATGCGTTTCGGGCGTCCGAAATCGGCCAGCTCGTCGAGCGCCGCGCGCGCGGTGCGGCCCGTGAAGAGCACATCGTCCACGATGACCACGTGTTTGTCGGTGAGGTCGCCCGGAATGTGCGTCTCACCGATCACGGGTTTGGGACCGACCGTTTCGAGATCGTCGCGGTACAGCGTGATGTCGAGTGCGCCACGCTGCACCGCTGCGCCTTCTTCCTTCTCGATGAGTTTGGCGAGGCGTTCGGCGAGCTCGACACCGCGACGCTGGATGCCGATGAGCACCAGGTCGTCCGTGCCGTGCGCCTGCTCGGTGATTTCCACGGCCATACGCTGCAACGCCCGCGACATGGCGCGGGCGTCGAGGATTTGGGTGCGGATCTCGGTGCTCAAGGTAGCTAAGAATATACCGGGGTTAAAGGCGGTTTGCCGCTCAGGACCGACTGGACGTTTTCAATCGCGATCGCAGCCATCTTGCGCCGGGTCGCTTCGGTCGCGCTGCCGATGTGCGGCAACAACACCGTCCGTGGCGCCGCCCGCAGTCGCCGATGGATGTGGGGTTCATCGGCATACACGTCGAGACCCGCCGCGCCGAGATGGCCCAGCTCGAGCGACGTGGCGAGCGCCTCCTCGCGAATCACATCGCCGCGCGAGGTGTTGATCAGAATGGCACCGCGTTTCATCCGTGCGAGCGTCTCGCCGTTGATCATTCCCTTCGTTTCGGGCGTCGACGGCACGTGGATGCTCAGGATGTCGCTGTCGGCGAGCAGCTGGTTGGTATCCACGCGCCGCGCTCCCGTCTCGCGCTCGAACTCCGGCTTCGGCGTGCGGGCCGTGTAGAGGATCCGCAAGCCGAATGGCGGGGCCCGCCGGCCGACCGCCTGCCCGATCCGCCCGGCGCCGAGCAACCCGAGGGTCCGCCCGCGCAGCTCGAGGCCAAGCAGTTGTTCGGGGTGCCAGCCGGTCCACTGGCCGCTCCGCACGAGATCGACGCCTTCGACGAGCCGACGGGCCAGGGCGAGGATCAGCGCCCACGTCAGGTCGGCGGTCGCTTCCGTGAGCACCCCGGGAGTGTTGGTGACGAGAATCCCACGCATCTCGGCGGCCACGAGATCGACGTTGTTGTAACCGACGGCGCAGTTCGCGACGATCCGAAGTTTGGGCAGGTTTTTGAATTCGGTACCGCCGACCCAACGCGACAACAACGGGACGATTGCCACCCAGTCGCCTTTTGGCGTAGGCTGATCAGCCGCGAGCCAGGTGATGTCGAGATCTACGAGCTGCGTCGGCTCGAGGAGATTCTTGAGCTCCGCAGCGACCAGTACGGGATGCGCCAAGTCTTATTGGATCGGCGTCTGTTGCATCAACACGGCCTGCCAGCGTCCGTCCCGGCGAACGAAAACTCGGGTGTATCGAATCTTCCCGCTGAACGGAAAGCCGTGAAACGTGCCCGCATTGTTCGCGATGCCCGTCAGCACCGCGACATCACCGTAGACCCTTACGGTGAGACTGTCGTAGTTGATTGCCGTGAGATGCAGGTCACCGCTTGCGATGTCACGAATATTGTCGGCACGCGTGCGGATCGCGCCCAGGCGAGAGATCTCGACGAAGTCGGGAGCCAGCATGCGCGAGAGGGCCACCGTGTCAGCTGCGAGCAGTGCCTGCCGCCGGCTCATTTCTACGGCGCGCACCGAGTCCTCGACCTGGGCGAGCCCTCGCGTGCTGCAAGCAATCAAGAGCAGTGCAACGAGACGACCGGTCATGACGTGCCTCCCTTCACCCTCAAGTCTCGCGGCCCGATGTACTCCGACTGCGGACGGATGAGATGGTCTTCCGCATGCTGCTCGATCACATGCGCGCACCACCCTGCCACGCGTCCACAGGCGAATGTCGCCACGAACGAGCGTGGCTCGAGACCCAGCGCCTGCAGCACCAGCGCTGTGTAGAACTCGACATTCGTCCGGAGGTTGCGCCCCGGCTTCGCCTCCTCGAGCACTCTGAGAATCGTCTGCTCGGCCGCACGCGCCAGATCGAACAGCTTGCGGTTCTCGAGCGCCGCCGCACCCAGCTCGTTGGCGACCTTGCTCAACACATCCGCGCGTGGGTCACGCACCTTGTACACGCGATGCCCGAATCCCATGATGCGCCGGCCCGCCGCCAGCTCAGCGCGAACCCACTGCTCGGCACGATCGGCCGACTCGATGTCCTTGAGCATGTCGAGCACCGGTCCGGGGGCACCCCCGTGGAGCGGGCCCTTCAAGGCCCCGATCGCGCCGGTGACCGCGCTCACCATGTCGGAGCGCGTGCTGGCGATCACGCGCGCGGCAAACGTCGATGCGTTCATCCCGTGATCGATGACCGTCACCCAGTAGGTGTCGATCGCGCGCGCCGCGATCGGGTCGGGCTCTTTGCCGTGCACCATATAGAGGAAGTTCGCGGACAGCGGCAGATCGGCGCGCGGCGCGATCGGCTGCTTGCCAGCGCTCAGCCGTGTGTGAGCCGCGACGACCGTCGGAAAACGCGCCGTGAGCAGCTTGGCCGCTGCCATGTCGGCGGAGGGGGAAATGTCGTCGGGATGCGCGAGGTCGAGCGACATCGTCGCGCAGGCCATGCGCAACGCGTCGATGGGCGGCGTTTGCGCCGCTGCCCGCACCACCCGCATCGTCTCGTCCGGTAGCGCGCGCAGCTCGGCGATCTCGCGCCGCAGCGTTGCCAGCTCGTCCCGAGTGGGCAGCGCGCCGCACCACAGCAGGTGCGCTGCTTCCTCGAACGCGACACGGCCCGCCAGCTCCTTGAGCTGGTAGCCTCCGATGATCAGCTCACCCGCCTGACCATCGACGTGACTGAGACGCGTCTGAGCGGCGACGACGCCGTCGAGACCGCCTTTCTTCACCGTTGTGCTGATGAGACCGCCTTCACGAGTTGATAGATGTACTCGGCGCCGTCGTAGAAATCCTGCACTCCAACGCGCTCGTCGCGGCCGTGGGCGCGAACATCGTTGATGTCGATGAAGACCCCCGAGACGCCGTAGACCGGAATGCCGGCGTTGCGCAGATACAGCCCATCGGTGGCGCCCGTTTCCATCACCGGAACGACCGGGATATTCCAGACGCGTTTGGTCACGTGCTCGATTGGGTCCATGATCGCCGCGGTGAGCGGCGACGGTGGGCTCGGAGTTGCCGCGGTCACCACGCTGACCTTCACGGCTGTGTCGGCGACAACCCTGCTCAGCATCCCCTGGACCTCCTCCGACGGGGTCCCGGGCAGCATCCGGCAATTCACCGTCGCGGTCGCGGTCTGCGGCAGCGCGTTTTCGGCGTGACCGCCGGAGAGCTCGGTCGCGACGCACGTCGTGCGCAGTTGCGCGTTATACAGCGGGCTGACGTCCGACAACCGGCGGATCGCCCCTGCATCGGGTGCGGGCCCCGCCACCGCGGCCATGTCGGTGGCGAGCTGTCCCTGCTGCAGCGCGGCCATCCGCTGGAAAAAGGTGCGCGTGATCTCGTTGAGCTGCGCCGGAAATTCGTACGCGCTCAACCGGCCAAGAGCGGACGCCAGGCGGTAGATCGCATTGTCTTTCGTCGGCAACGAGCTATGCCCGCCGGGATTGTGCACCTCGAGCTTGAACGTCACGTACACCTTCTCGCTCGCCTGCACCGGTCGCATCAAGCGCTTCCCGTTCATGATCACCGGATCACCGGCGTCCATGTTGAGCACATACGCCGCATCGATCAGCTCGCGGTGATGCGCCAGCAACCACTCGACACCGTTGTAGTCGCTCCCGCCTTCTTCGCCCGTTGTCAGGGCGAGGATCAAGTCGCGGTTTGGCCGATACCCCTCCTGCTTGAGTCGCACGAACGTCGCGACCAGGATGGCCCCGCCATCCTTGATATCCTGCGTGCCCCGGCCGTAGAAGTAGCCATCACGCTCGACGAATGTGAACGGGTCCAGCGACCAGTCCTCGCGCTTCGCCTCGACGACGTCGAGATGCGCGAGCAACAGAATCGCCTTCTCCCGACCCGTACCGCGAAATCGTGCGACGAGATTGTAGTTCTTCGAGCCGTCGACACCCATGACCTGCACATCGGCCGCGGGAAACCCGGCCTCGGTCAGGCGCTTGGCCATCGCATTGGCGGCGATCGTCGTGCTCCCGCTCGACCCCGTGGTGTTGATGTTGATGAGCTGCTCAAAAATGTCGTGCGCGCGCTGATCGTTTGGGGAAAGCGCCCGCGGGGTCTGCGCGCAGAGCTGCAGCGGCTGTGTCATGAGCAACGCGAACAAACGAACGCGCTTCATGTGGATCTCCCGGGCGCACGGTTCGTGTAAGCGATCTTCAACGCCTCACGCACCGCTGCTTTCTTGGCCGTCTTGAGCAGGACGTGTGTGCTGCCTTTTCGTCCCCACCCTCCCGGCACCGGTTGGAACGTGTTCGGCTCGGTGCGCACGAACAACTCCTGTTGCTCCGGAGTCAACTGTACCATCGCAACCACGCTGCTGGGATAGCCGAGGGTGGCGAAGATCTTGCCGCCGACACGGAAGTCCGGATGACCCATATGGGCGGCTTCGATTGCGGCGGGCAAGCGCAGCGCCATGCGCCGGAATTCGGTGCCTGTCATCGTCTGTGCAACTCCACTTCCGACATGATGAACCCGAACGCCGGCCATCCGCCGGAGGCGATCGATCGCTCGAACCACTTGCGCGCTTGCGCCGTATCGCCGCGCACCAGATACCAATTGCCGATCCCATAGCTCAGCGTTGCAACCTGGATGTCGCTGGTATCGGCGGGCGCAAACACCGAATCGGGCGAGACCTCGCCACGGTAGAGCCGAAGCCGCTGCGTGTATGCGTTGCCCGCGGGCGGTACGTCCGGATGACGATCCAGCAAGCCTCTCGCCTCCGCCGTGCGACCGGCACGCGACAGCGACATCCAGAGCCAATCGGTGGAGCCGGACCGCTCGCCGGAATCAGGCGCCATTGGTAGGGCGCGCGTGAAGGCCGCGACCGCGCCGGCGAAATCGCGGCGCGCGAAGCGCACGATGCCGAGGTGATACCAGATGCCGTAGATGGTGCTGTCGAGCCGCGCGCCGCGCGTCAGGTCGTCCATCGCGCGATCGAACTGGCGGGTCGAGAGATAGCGATGCCCCCGCCAGCGATACAGCAACGCATTGTTCGGCGCGATCTTGAGGCCGCGCGAGAAGGTCTCGATCGCTTCGCGATATTGGCGCACGCCGGATTGCGCGACGCCCAACGCGATGATCCGATCGATATTGCGCGGATCGGCGGCCAGCGCGCTCTCGGCGCGCGCAATGGCACCGGTATCGCGCTGCGCACGGTATTCGACGCCCGCGGGAGAGCGATACTCGACCGATTGCAGCAGGCAGAGCGGCGTAAGCAGGCTGAAGAGCGCGTTCATGATTTCCCCGAATTGTAGCGTACGCGGCAAACCTGCGAGGCATTGAACTCCGCTTCCGAGCTGACTCTCAGCATGTAGACGCCGGAATCGGCGAAGACGCGTTCCGGACGCGAGCCCAGCGCGGCAAGTCCCGTCACCGTATCCGTCGCGAGCGTCAGCCGAGCAGTATAGTCGAACCCGGAACCGCGCGGCTGCGTCCCCTTTTGCACGAACGGGACGACGACAAGCGAGCGGCCGGCCGGCGTGAACACGCTCAGCTCCGCGCCATGGGGGACGCTCATGCGCATCGTCAGGGCTGCTCCCGGCTCGAGCTGCGACGGGTCACAGACCAGGCCGGGCCGCGGATTCGGGAACGGCCATTGTCCGGGCGCCAGCAGGTCGAACATCAGAAAACCACCGGCCAGCACGGCAGGCATCACGAACCCGAATGCCCACATCGAACCGTACACGCGCAGGACCGTATCGAGCGTGCTTTCCTCATCGTCGCGCGCGGCGGCCGCGCGCCGGTTGTCGAGAAATCGCGTCGCTTCCCAGTACAGCACGTACAGCAGGAGTGGTATGACGAGAACGCCGACGTCGTCGCGAATGTCCGGATTGACGTACGCCAGCAGAAACGCCGCACAGGAGAGATCGGAAACCACCTGCCCGCCGGCGTACCATGGACCGACCTGACGCCGGAGGAGCAGCGCGATCATCGCTCCCGCGAGCAGCGTGCGCGCGCCGACGTACACCAGCGTGCTGTTCCAGATTCCCATGGGGACGGACAGGGAGGGATTCGAACCCTCGATGCCCTTGCGGGCATACCGGTTTTCGAGACCGGCGGTTTCAACCACTCACCCACCTGTCCAAGCGGATAGGGTGGGATTCGAACCCACGAAACGGTTACCCGTTTACACGCTCTCCAGGCGTGTGCCTTCAGCCGCTCGGCCACCTATCCAGGCACACCAAAGTAATCGGTCCAAACGCCTCATTGAAGCCGGAGCTTGCCACGGTCCACCTTGCCCAAGTGGGTTCTGGGAAGAGCATCGAGGAATCTGACCGTGCGCGGCGCCTTGTACGGCTCCAGTCGCTCGCGGGCGAATGCCTGAAGCTCCTCGGCAAGGCCTGGCCGTTCTTCCGTCGCAACGACAAACGCATGCGGCTTCGTCAACCCGCTCGCATCTTCCACACCCACGACGGCGACTTCTTTGACGAGCGGGTGCTGGAGCAAACAACCTTCCACCTCCTGTGGCGCGAGCCATTTGCCCCCGACCTTCAACAAGTCGTCGGCGCGGCCGCAGTAGGTGAAGTAGCCCTCCGCATCGCGGCGGATGAGATCGCCCGAGACGTACCACTCGCCGCGGAATGCAGCCTGCGTCTTCTCCATCTGCTGCCAGTAGCCGATCGCCCGCGATCCGCCGCGCACCCACAGCATGCCGACTTCACCATCCGGCAAGTCGTGCCCCAGGTCGTCGCGCACTCTGACGTCGAAGCCCGGTACGACGGTCCCGATCGTGCCAGGCTTGACCGCGCCGGGCTGGTTCGAAATGAAGATGTGCCACATCTCCGCCGTGCCGAGTCCGTCGAGTAGCTCCACCCCGAACGTCTTCTTCCAGCGCTCATACAGCTCGACGGGCAGCGCTTCGCCGGCGGAGGTCGCGAGCCGGAGCGACGACAGATCCTGCTGCTTCGCGTCGGGATGAGCGACCATCTGGTTCACCATGGTCGGCACGTTCACGAGGATCGTCGGGCGGAATCTGCGGATCTTGGCGAACAGCGTTTCCGCGGTGCTCTTCTCGGGAAACAGGGCGACCGCCGCACCGACCGAAAACGGAAAGAACAGGTTCGAGCCGGTCGCGTACCCAAAGAACAGCTTCGGTACCGCAAGCGTGATGTCGCGCTCCGTAAGACCGAGCACGCCTTGGCCGTAACACAGGGTCGTATTGGCGAAAGAGCGGTGACTTTGTACCACCGCCTTCGGCTTGCCGGTCGTGCCGCCGGAGAACAGCCAGATCGCGGCGTCGTCGCGGTGACTCGGGAACGTGTCCTGGTCGGGTGACGCGCCGTCGATGGCACGCGCCGTTCCCGGCTCCCCCACCACAATGATCTGCTTGAGATAGCTTCCGGCGGCACTGCGCGCCGCCTGAAATACTGGTGCGGTGTGGCGGTGCACGAGTGCGACCGTGGCTCTCGTGTATGTGTAGAAATACTCGATCGCATCTACGGCCAGCTGTGGGTTGACCATCACCACCACCGCGCCAACTTTGAGTGTGCCGAACAGCGCCGCGACGAACTCCGGCCCATCGGGGAGCGCGATGATCACGCGCTGTTCCGGCTCCACGCCGGCGCTCTGGAGCAGATGACCGAATCGGTTCGCGAGCGTCTGCACCTCACGGTAGGTGAGTGTGCCCTGGTCTGTCAGCAGCGCCGGCCGGTCTCCCCTCCCCTCCCGGACGCGCGCGTCCAACAGCCAATCGGCGATGTTCAGACGCTCAGGGATCTCGCGTAGCATGCGAAAGGATGATGATGCCGGTTCATGAGCTGGCGCAACTCACCTGGGAGGAAGTCCGGGACTTGGGCCGCGCGGGCACCCTAGCGATACTGCCCATCGGAGCCATCGAAGCGCACGGGCCGCATCTCCCGCTCGAGACCGACGTCCTGATCGCCAGTGCCATGGCCCGAGCGGGAGCCAAGCGGCTCGCGGCACGGGGGAATGACAGCGTGATTCTGCCAGCGCTCGCCTATACCGCGGCCAGCTTCGGCGCCGCGTTTCACGGCACGTTGTCCATTTCCGGAATCACAGTCACTGCCGTCATCGTGGATCTGGCGCGCAGCCTGTCGCAGCAAGGGTTTCGACTGCTGGCGATCGCCAATGCCCATCTCGACCCGGAGCATCTCACGGCGCTGAACGAAGCCGTGAAGCTCGCTCGCGCCGATCGGCTGCTGCCGGTCGTCTTCCCCGACCTGACGCAGAAGCCGTGGGCCTTGAGGCTCGGAGATGAATTCAAAAGCGGCGCGTGTCACGCGGGCCAGTTCGAGAGCTCGATCGTCCTCAGCGAGCGTCCCGCGGCCGTCCGCGAGGCGGTCCGGGGCACTTTGCCGCCCAACCCGCCCTCGCTCTCCGACGCGATCCGCGCGGGCAAACGAACGTTCGAGGAAGCCGGTGGTCCACGCGCTTACTTTGGCGACCCCGCCGCGGCCACCGCCGGCGAGGGCTCGCGTCTCGTTGACGCGTTGGGTGCGATCCTCGAGGAGGCCGTGCTTGCGGAGATTTGACGGCGCGGTCGCGGTGGTCACCGGGGGCGGCCAGGGCATCGGCGCCGCCGTCGCGAACGCGCTGGCCGCCGAGGGCGCCGCAGTCGTCGTCGCGGCGCGCCGCACCGATCGCATCGAGCAGGTTGCAACTGAAATCCGCGGCCGTGGTGGCAAGGCGTGGGCGGTGCCATGCGACGTCACCGACGCGGCCAGTGTCGCGGATCTCGTCAAGGCTGTCACGCGAAATGCCGGAAGCGTCGACATCCTGGTCAACAACGCCGGGGTTGCGCACAGCGCACCGGTGGCGAAGACCTCGCTCGAGGACTGGAACCGCGTGCTGGCCGTGAACGCGACAGGTACGTTTCTGTGTACGCGTGCGTTCCTCGGCGGCATGCTCGAGCGCACACGAGGCTCGATCGTCAATGTCGCGTCGGTCGCGGGACTGACAGGTGGGCGCTATATCGCCGCGTACGCCGCGGCCAAGCATGCCGTGATCGGCCTGACACAAAGTGTCGCCGCCGAGGTCGAAGGCACCGGCGTAACATGCAATGCGGTCTGTCCCGGCTTTGTAGATACCGAAATGACTCAGGAATCAGTCGAGCGTGTCGTCACGAAGACGGGCAAGGATCCCGCTGCCGCACTGTCCGCGTTGCTGGCGTCGGCGTCACAGCGGCGGCTGATCACGCCGGAAGAAGTCGCCGAAGCCGTCCTGGCGCTCGCCGACCCGCATGGCCAGCGACCCAACGGCACGGCCGTCACGATCGCAGGATAGGGAGAGCAATGGTGTACGAGATCATCAACCCCAAAATATTCGGTGCGCGGCCGAGTGGCTGGAATCACGGGATGCTGGCGGAGAAGGGCGGGCGCATTTTGTTCGTCGCCGGCCAGATCGTTCCCGTCGGCGATTTCGTCGCGCAATGGGACGGCACGCTGGGGCGTGTGATGGAGGTCGTGCGGTCGGCCGGCGGCACGCCGGAAAACGTCGGGCGCATGATCTGCTACATCACGGACCGCCCGGCGTATCTCGCCAACCTGAGCCCGCTGGGCGAGGTTCACCGCAAACATATGGGCCGTCATTATCCGGCGATGGCCGTCGTCGAAGTGAAATCGCTGATGGACTCCAAGGCGCTCGTCGAGATCGAAGCGGTCGCCATGCTATGAGCGTCTTCGCGGAGTCGTTCCTCTACGAGCTCGACCAGAAGACTCAGGTCGCCACGATCACGCTCAACCGCCCCGAGCGGCTCAATGCACTCACGTTCGCCGTGTACAAAGAGCTACGCGACGCTTTCCAGGGCCTCGACACGGAGCCCGGCGTCCGCGCCATCATCATTACTGGGGCCGGTCGCGCATTCTGTTCGGGTGGCGACGTCGAGGACATCATCGGGGCGTTGCTCGGGCGTGACCTCGAGGCGTTGAAGCACTTCACCCGCCTCACCTGCGACCTCATCCTCGCCATGCGGCGCTGCCGCCGGCCGATCGTCGGCGCGCTCAACGGCACCGTGGCCGGCGCGGGAGCGGTCATCGCCGCTGCCTGCGACATTCGCGTGGCCGCCGAGTCCGCGAAGATTGCTTTTCTCTTTACCAGAGTCGGACTCTCGGGCGCCGACATGGGTGCGGCCTGGCTCCTGCCGCGCCTCATCGGCTATGGCCACGCGGCGGAGCTGCTGCTCAGTGGCGACTTCATGGACGCGAAACGGGCGTACGAAATCGGTCTCTACAATCGCGTCGTCCCACAAGCACAGGTTTTGGTCGAGGCTCGCGCCGTCGCCGAGCGGCTGGCGCGCGGACCGTCGGCCGCACTGGGCGTGACGAAGCAGGCGCTCGAAGCGGAAGCCGCACTCGACCTGGACGCCGCGCTGGCGTATGAGGCGGAGGTGCAGGCGCAGCTCATGCAGGGACCGAACTTCCGCGAAGCGCACGATGCGTTCCGCGCCAAGCGCGATCCCAAGTTCATCTGATGGTCGACACGGCGCCGGTCCGCGCATTCCTCGACGAGCAGCACCTGACCCTGGCCGCCCGTGTGAGCGAGTTCGCCACGCGCCAGCTCGCGCCGCTCGCCGAGCCGAAGGATGATGCGACTGCGCGCCAGCAGGCCCGCGAGCTCCTCGGGAAACTGGGCGCCGCCGGCTGGCTCGAGCCGATTCGCGATCAGGATTGGCGCGCCTGTTGTATTGTGCGCGAGGCGCTCGCCGCGGCGTCACCGCTCGCCGACGCCGTGTTCGCGTTGCAGGCGCTTGGCGTGGTCCCGATGCTGCTCTCCGCCAACGATGCCATGCGCCAGCGCTGGCTCGACCCGGCGATTCAGGGTCACGCGATGGCGTCGTTCGCGATGACCGAGCCCGACGCCGGCTCCGATGTCGCCTCGCTCGGCGCGACCGCGGAACCAAACGGCGACGGCTATTTGCTCTCAGGCACGAAGACCTTCATCTCCAATGCCGGCATCGCCGACTTTTATACGGTCTTCGCGACCACCGACCGCGCCAAGAAGGACAAGGGCATCGGGTGTTTCGTCGTCACGGCCGATACCCCGGGGCTACGATTCGTGCGGCCGCTGGTCCTGTCTGCGCCACACCCGCTGGGGGAGATTGCGTTTCAGCAGGCGTCGGTGCCGAGCGCGTGCCGGCTCGATCCTCCGGGCGAAGGGTTCAAGCTGGGTCTGGCCACGCTGGACCGGGTGCGCGCGACCGTCGGCGCGGCGGCGTGCGGCATGGCGACGCGCGCGCTGGCCGAAGCACTCGCCCATGCGAAATCGCGGCGACAGTTCGGCAAGCCGATCGCCGACTTCCAGCTGATTCAGGAGCAACTGGCCCGGATGGCCACCGACCTGACGGCGGCGCGGCTGCTCGTCTATCGGGCGGCGTGGGAAAAGGATCGCGGCGCGCCGCGCGTCACGCTCGAGGCCGCGATGGCGAAGGCGTTCGCGACCGAAGCCGCCCAGCGGATCGTCGATGACGCGGTCCAGATCCTGGGCGGTCGCGGGGTGCTGGCCGACCATCCCGTCGATCGGCTCTACCGCTCCGTGCGCGCCTTGCGCATCTACGAGGGGACGACGGAAATCCAGCACCTCATCATCGCGGGCCAGCTCATCAAATGAGAATCGTCACGATCGGCGGCGGGCCGGCGGCGCTGTACTTCGGCATTCTGATGAAGAAGGCCTATCCGAAGCACGAGATTACGATTCTCGAGCGCAATCGTCTGGACGACACGTATGGGTTCGGCGTCGTCTTCTCCGACGCGACGCAGAACAATCTGGCCGCCGCCGATCCCGAGACTTACGATGCGATGGCGAGTCACTTCGCGCACTGGGACAACATCGACATCCATTACCGCGGCCACGTGATCACGTCGAGCGGCCACGGATTCAGCGGGCTATCGCGGCGCGCGCTGCTGGGAGTGTTAGGCGAGCGGTGTGAGGAGCTCGGTGTGTGCATCGAAGTCGGCACCGAAGTCACGGATCCGGTGGTCTATGCCGACGCGGATCTCCTCATCGGTGCCGACGGGTTCAACAGCACCGTGCGGGGACGGTTCCGTGAGCATTTTCAGCCGTCGTTTGACGAGCGGCCCAACCGGTTCGTCTGGCTCGGTACCACCCGCCCCTTCCCCGCCTTCACGTTCTACTTCAAGCGTGGCGAGCACGGCCTGTGGCGTGTGCACGCGTATCAGTACGAGCAAGGACATTCGACATTCATTGTCGAGACGACCGAGGCGGTGTGGCGGAAGGCCGGTCTCGATCAGGCGTCGGAAGACAACACCGTCGCTTTCTGCGAGGCGCTGTTCAAGGAGGAGCTCGACGGTCATCGGCTGCTCAAGAATCGGTCGCTGTGGCGCCAATTCGTCACTGTCAAGAACGCTTCCTGGTCCCACGGCAATGTCGTCCTGCTCGGCGACGCCGCGCACACGGCGCATTTCTCGGTGGGATCGGGGACTAAGCTCGCGATCGAAGATGCGATCGCGCTCGCCGGCGCGCTGCAACGCCACCCCGACGTGGGCACCGCACTCTCCGAATACGAGACCGAGCGCCGGCCGGCCGTCGAGAGTCTACAGCGCGCCGCGCAAGTGAGCCTGCAGTGGTTCGAAGACACCGAGCGCTACATGAGCCTCGAGCCGCCGCAGTTCGCGTTCAATCTGCTCACGCGTAGCCTCCGCATCACCCACGACAATCTCAAGGTGCGCGATCCGAAATTCGTCGAGGAGATCGACCAGTGGTACGCCGATCAAGCAGAGAAGCAATCCCAGGTACCACGCCCCACGCCCCACGCCCCCCCGCCCATGTTCACGCCCTTCAAGCTCCGCGACCTGCTCCTCGGTAACCGCGTCGTGGTTTCGCCGATGTGCCAGTACGTGGCAGAAGACGGGATGCCGAACCACTGGCATCTGGTGCATCTCGGAAGCCGAGCGATCGGCGGTGCGGGGCTGGTGTTCAGCGAGATGACGGACGTGTCCCGAGAGGGTCGGATTTCGCCGGGATGCACCGGGATGTACAACCCCGAGCATGTCGCAGCCTGGAAGCGGATCGTGGACTTTGTGCACGTGAACAGCAATGCGAAGATCGCGATGCAGCTCGGCCACGCCGGCCGCAAGGCGTCCACGCAGCGCATGTGGGAGGGGATGGACGAGCCGTTGCCCGACGGAAACTGGCCCATCATTTCGGCGTCGCCGCTGCCCTACTTCCCCTACAGTCAGGTGCCCAAAGAGATGACGCGCGCTGACATGGACGAGGTGAAGGAACACTTCGTGCGGGCGGCGCAGATGTCGCACGAGGCGGGGTTCGATCTGCTCGAGCTCCATTTCGCGCACGGCTATTTGCTGGCGAGCTTCATCTCGCCGCTCACGAACAAGCGGACGGACGAGTACGGCGGCTCGCTCGAAAATCGGATGCGGTTTCCGCTCGAGGTGTTCGACGCGGTGCGCGGCGCCTGGCCCTCCCATAAGCCGATGTCGGTGCGCATCTCCGCGGTCGACTGGGTGCCGGGTGGAATGCAGCCCGCCGATTCGGTCGAAGTCGCCCGCATGCTGAAGGCGCACGACTGCGACATCACAGACGTCTCGGCAGGCCAAACCGTCGCCGATGCAAAGCCGCAGTACGGCCGGCAATTTCAGACCCCGTTCGCCGACCGCATTCGCCACGAAGTCGGCATTGCGACGATGGCGGTCGGCAACATCTCCTCGTATCAGGATGTGAACACGATTCTCGCGGCCGGCCGCGCCGATCTGTGCGTGCTGGCACGCGCGCATCTGTGGGATCCTTACTGGACTCGGCACGCTGCGTATGAGCAGGGGTATCCGCTGCCTTGGCCGGATCCGTATGCGACGCTGAATCGGTATAAGCCCCGAACTTGAGGAGTCAGGAGTCTGGATTCAGGAGCCTGGGGATGAACCCCTGACTCCCGACTCCTGAATCCGGGACAACCATGACCGTCACTTACTCGACCTACCTGAAGCTCGACCAGCTTTTATCTCTCCAGGCCCCGCGTCCCGGCGAGCTGGAGCACGACGAGACGCTCTTCGTCATCATCCACCAGGTCTATGAGCTGTGGTTCAAGGAAGTGCTGCACGAGCTCGACTATTTACAGAAGCTCCTGCGAGCAAACGACACTTCGCTCGCAGCAGCGACTCTGAAGCGAATCCTCACCATCCTCAAGACATTAGTTGCACAGATTGACGTACTCGAGACGATCACGCCGCTCAACTTTTTGGCGTTCCGGGACCG